>Ga0187886_1000464_pt1 | contig 48401 bp, 48 predicted proteins | sample June2016WEW_20_1_FD_133001 | JGI IMG/M metagenome (GOLD analysis project Ga0187886, IMG submission 133001) | Peatland microbial communities from SPRUCE experiment site at the Marcell Experimental Forest, Minnesota, USA - June2016WEW_20_150 | ecosystem: Environmental > Terrestrial > Soil >... | reverse complement strand
TCTTGCGGGTGATCAGGTAGGAGAAGTGCTTGCTCGGGGCGGTGAACTTGCAGACGAGCTTGACCGAGCCCGCCTTGGAAGCCGTGAAGCTCTTACTGGTCAGATGAGCCGAGAGCTTGGCGCCGGAGGTGGTGCCGGAGGCCGAGCCGGCGAGTACGAGCAGACAGACGGCGACGGGAAGCACGCGCTTCAGGACGCGCCGGGTGAGGCTCGCACGGCAGGCAAGCGAGGACGGCAGACGGGTCATTTCCCCACCTCCGGTCGACGGGCTTCCAGGGGCGGCTCAAGCCGAAGCCCGGATAGACCGAATTATCTTCCTCCTGCGGGCGCATTTCTAGCGAAAGCCGCGCGGCTACTATCCCACTACGCCACAAATGACCGCTAAGCTAAACCCGCATGGCAAGCAGGCGCCTCTAGTAAGCGGGCGGAGCCATGCTGGGCGCATCGACCCTCATGAGGGCAACACCTCGACTGGCGAGCGAATCACGGACATGGCCCTCAAGCTCGGCGTCGTTGGCGAGGTCATCGATGGAACCGAAGACGTACTTTGGCGGCCACTTGATCGGCGACTCGGAGACGGGCCATATCGGCTCAAGGAGTGGCCTGGCCCAAGGCACCTCGAACCCAAGGTCGTGACCGAAGAACGCTATTACGAGATAGCCGATGCCGAGGGTAACCAGATAGGCACGGTTCGTTTTGCTTTCTGGTTCGGGCCGATTGCCTAACCCAAACGATAGAACGCCTCCGACCGCTATGCCCTCTTCGGCGCTTCGAATCCCAATCCAGGCCTGCGAGGATGGCGGAGGTCGGAGTTGAAGCCGCAAATAGTGACGTTGATTGGCTGGGATTGGACGTCGTGGAGTCGTGTAGGTGAACACCATCGCCGTCTTGGCGACCCACCGAGCCATTTGCTTCTGGTCGGTCCTACTTAAGGTGGTCCTCTTGCCGACGACTATCCGCTCAACAAAGGGCCTAACTGCACGATCGAGGTCAGCCATCCAGCCGCCGTTACATCGTGAGCAGACAATGCGCGCGCACCACAAGAGCGAGGGTTGTTGTCGTGTCTGCGGCCTTCCGGCGGGACGTTCTAGAAAGACGTGTTGTGTGACTGGCGCTCTCGTCTTCGGATCGCCGTGCAATAGCTTACGGAGCCAACTCGGCCAGAGATGCTCCACCGTTAGCGGCGGGGGCGCCCCACAAAAGGCGCATGTCTTAGGCACGAGCTAACCTCATCACAGTGACCCCTAAGAATCCAGACAAGCTGCGAGAGCAGATCGAGGAGCAGGCGAAGGAGCCTGCGGAGCCTGGTCACGAGCGGACGGCTGAGGGGCAGGAAGTGCGAACGCCGAAGCGCGGCGAATTTTTCCGAAATCTCGGGAAGGTCAGCAAGCCAAAGCAGTAAAGCGCTTAACGTGAGAGCCTTTAGTAGACATGGCTCTCCGGGCGTTCATAGACGAGTCTGGTGACATTGGGACGACTGATCTCTCTACTGACCACTTCGTGATGTCCGCTCTCGTCTGCCGAGATGTGAATCTGCCGCATCTACAAGACCTTTTGCTTAGGATCAAAAAAGCAACGGGCCGAGCCCCAGACAACTGCCTCAGCTGGAAAAAGATCAAGGATCCCGCTCAACGTCTCGTGGCCGCCCAGCTGCTTGGACGCGCCACCTTCGTTCGCTTTGTTTCAATCGTTGTCTGTAAGCGGCAATTACGGCCGCCTATGAAGGAAAGCTTCGTCGCGTATCTCTACACACTGAGGTTTCTTCTTGAGCGGTTGTCATGGCTTGGAGAGAAGTACGACACCGTCACGTCATACACGCTCAGCCATGTCAAGCACTTTCGGGTAGAGAACCTGAAGTACTACGAAAGCAAGCTGAGAGAAATGGGCACCGAGACTCAAATCCACTGGCCGTATATCGATCCCCGCGGAGGCCGCATCTCCAACGACAAAACCATTGAGTCTCTCCAGCTCGCTGATCTCTTAGCCTCAGCGACTGCTCGTGCGTTTGAGGCAAATGAAAGCGGTCCCCCGGACCGTCAGTACCTTCTCCAGCTTGTGCCCCACCTGTACCGCGGCCCCTCGGGGCCGCACACCATCACGTCGTATGGACTCAAGATGCACCCGTGGCATCGAGAAGCTAAGGCCTATTACAAGTGGGTAACGGAACTGCGTTGACAGCTGGCGTCGACCTGTGGTCCGACCCCTGGTATAACCTTAGTTCCAGCGCTGCCTTTCCGTCTGCGGGTCAAAAAAGCCCGCACCGGCCTCCAAAAGGGGCTTATAGACGGAAGGAGCGCTGGCTAGGACTTACGACTGGCGCCTCTAGAGGCGCCAGTCTGCGTCAGGGGTCGGACCACAGGTTGATCTCAACTCGTGAAAGCCGCTCTCTTGAGCAGCCTTCGGAACTGCGCTACCGGATCAGCCCTGTGGTTGTAGCGCCATGCGTACTCGTTCAGGTAGCCCTGTAGCCACTTCCTGGAAACCGAGTGGTAGACACCGCGAACGCCATTCTTGAAGAGGCCGAAGAACCCCTCGATCGTCTGAGTGTGTACGTCTCCGCTCACATAGATCCGCTCGGAGTGATTGATCCGATGGTGAGTGAAGCGCTGCCCGAGTCCCGTGTAGCCTCCGAACTCGTCTGTGTAGACAATCGAATCGGGCAGTACGAATGTCCGCAGCGCGTGGCGCAGCGGGTAGCCGTAGCGCTTGCCCGGCATCACTTGGGCACGAACCCTTCCACCGCGCTCGACCATCGCAAAGACGCAGGGACGATCCTTGACGTATTGCCCACTAGGCCGCGGCTTCCCTTGGGCTCGCGCCTCGGCGGCCAGGCGCCTCTTCTCACCTTCGCGCAGCTTCCCGCCAACCCACGTCTCGTCGGCCTCGACTTCACCAGACAGCGGCCCTTGGTAGTCCTGAGCCATCAGGCTATTGCGAATCAGATTGAACATGCGCCAGGCCGTCTTGTACGTCACACCAAGCTCGCGCTCGAGCTGCTTGGCCGAGACCCCGCATCGAGTGCTCGTAATGATCCACATGGCGTAAAACCACAAGTGCAGCGATGTAGAGGACTTGTGAAAGATCGTGCCGGCCGTGGGCGAGAGCTGGAACGAGCAGGAAGTACAAGTCCAGACTTGCCGCGTCCGCGTCTTTCCCTCGTAGCGCTTGAACGAACGCACCTTCGCGCAGCGTGGGCAGTAGGCATGCTCGCCATCCGGCGCGTATCGCTCGCGCCACAGGTAGTCAAGACACGCCGCATCGTCCGGAAACTCGCGCATGAACTCCATGAGCGAGTAAGACGATTCCGAGGACTTGGCCCGCTTCGGCTGGTTTCTATCTACGGGAGGCATACTCCAATAATAGAACACCTGTCCTGTGGTGTCAAGGGATAGTTGCCAGCCGCGCGCACGAGAGCCCGCCGGGTCGATACCCGCTCCCCTATCTCGGCAGGTAGCCGGGCGCCTCGTCGGCGCCCGGCTCCAGCTCCGAGTTCCGGCTACCAGAAGAGTCCGAGCACGCCCAGCGGCTGCACGCTCTCACCGAGACCGGGCGAGGGCGACGGCACGGCCACGATCACGATCAACCGCACCGGCCTGACCACGGGCTCAGACTCGGTCCACTTCGCCAGCGTGAACGGCAGCGCAATTGCGGGCTCGGACTACACGGCCGTCAATCAGACCGTCACCTTCGCCCCCGGCGAGACCTCGAAGACTGTCTCCGTCCCGATCACCAATAACGCGATCCACGAGGCGAACGAGACCGTGCAGCTCTCGCTCTCCAGCCCCTCTGCGGGCGCGACACTCGGTACTCCGAGCACGGCCACGCTCACCATCCTCGACGACGACAACGGCAAGATCGCCTCCGCTCTCCTCTCGAAGACCAGCTTCAAGAGCTCGGAGGCGCGCAAGGTCAAGCTCACATACCGCTTCGCCCCGAGGAGCACCGGCTTCACCTACCTGCTCAGCATCAAGAACGGCTCGAAGTGGGTGATCGTGCGAAGTGTCAAGCGCACAGGAAGCTTCAGCGGCTCCCACAAGATGACGGTCAAGCAGCTGTTCGGCTCCAAGCCGGTCAAGCGCGGCAGCTACCGGCTCAGGCTGAGCGCGAACGTGAACAGCAAGCTGCTCGGCTTCAGAGTGAGATAGGCGGAGCGAATTGAAAGGTGGGGCGGAGACGCCGCTGAGCGTTTCCGCCCCGCAAGCCCCGGCCGACTTCGGCTACGGTCCGCGGATACAGATCCCGTGAAAAAGCCTCGCTCGCTCACAGCCCTCGCCGCCATGGCTCTCGCGCTCGGCGCCGGTGAACTCCTTGGCGCCGGTTCTGCGACCGCCCGCGTCTCGGCGGCGGACAGCTTCTCCTTCAGATCGGACTCCTATACGGTGGCCGAGGCAGCGAGCTCGGCCGAGATCACGATTCTCCGAAGCGGCCCGGCCGCAGGCGAGGCCGGCGTTCACTTCATGACCACGGGGGGAACGGCCACAGCCGGCTCGGACTACACGGTCGTCGACCAGGTCTTCTCTTTCGCGGCCGGCGAGATGTCGAAGACGGTTGAGATCCCGATCGCGAACGACAGCATCGGCGAGGGAGACGAGACCGTCGGGCTCACGCTCTCCGACCCCTCGGCGGGAACGAGTCTCAGCGACCCAAGCACGGCCACGCTCACGATCATCGATGACGACAAGGGCTTTGCCTTCGCCTACGGCAACTTCTATGCGGCGGAGAGCGACGGTTCGGCCTACGTGACGATACGCCGCCTGGGCTTGACGACGGGCTCGGACAGCGTCAACTTCGCCACGGCAGACGCGACCGCGAACGCCGGCTCCGACTACACGGCCGTCAGCCAGACGGTCACCTTCGCCGACGGCCAGGGCTCGCAGAACGTTCCGATCCCGATCGCGGACGACACGCTGGCCGAGGGCGACGAGACCGTCGGGCTCTCGCTCTCCAATCCCTCCGCGGGAACGAGTCTCAGCGACCCGAGCACGGCCACTCTGACAATCCTCGACAACGACACGTCCCCGCCCGTGATTGCGAAGCCGCCGGGCAAGATCTACTCCGCGCGTCTGACCAAGACGAGCCTCGGCCGCCTCGAGACCGGCCTGGTCAAGGTCGTCTACAGCCTCTACCCGGAAAGCAAGCTCTTCGCCTACGTCCTCTCCTACAGGTCGGGCTCGACCTGGACGATCGTGCGCACCGTCCGCAAGACCGGCAGCTTCGCGGGCAAGTACACGATGACGGTCAGGCAGCTGTTCGGCTCGAAACCCATCTCGAGCGGTAGCTACCGGCTCAAGCTCTCCGCCGACGAGAACTCGATGACGCTCCGCTTCAGGGTTATCTAGATCGTAAAACACTGCTTAGAGGTTGATCCAGGCCTGAGAGGATCGAGCGCCCGGCGCGACACGAGCCAGGTCTCCCGAGCTCGCGCGGGTACGAATCGCCAACTCCGGGCATATCCCCAACGAGTTCCTTTATACGCCGCCGATCTGAGAGAGAAGGTCCGATGAACCGGTCCCGCACGCTTCTCGTACTCGCCCTGGTCCTCGCTGCCGCCGTCGCGCAGCTCTCCGGAGCGCGCCGCGCCTCTGCGGCTTCGCCGGTTTTTACCGACATCGGTGCCGGCCTGGCCTCCGTCCAAACCGGCTCGGTCGCCTGGGGCGACTACAACACCGACGGCAAGATGGACATCCTGCTCACGGGTGCCTCAACCGGCTCGACCTCTATTACCAAGATCTACAGAAACAACGGCAACGGCAGCTTCAGCGAGGACACCACCGCCGAGAGCGGCCTGGTCGGCGTTCGCTCGAGCTCGGCCGCCTGGGGCGACTACAACTCGGACGGCAAGCCGGACATCCTGCTCACCGGCCTGAGCAGCTCGGGGCGGGTCAGCAAGATCTACAGGAACAACGGCAACGGCAGCTTCAGCGAGGACACCACCGCCGACAGCGTCCTCACCGCCATCGATGCGGGCTCGGTCGCGTGGGGCGACTACAACCGCGACGGCAGGCCGGACATCGTACTCACGGGCCTGAGCAACTCGGGAATGGTCGCCAAGATCTACAAGAACAACGGCAACGGCACCTTCAGCGAGAACACCATCGGCGAGGGCGCCCTGAACCGACTACGCAACACGGCGGTTGCCTGGGGCGACTACAACTCCGACGGCAAGCCGGACCTCCTGCTCACGGGCTTCATCGGCACGGGCTATATCAGCAAGATCTATACGAACAACGGCGCCGGAACCTTCAGCGAGGACACCACAGCCGACAGCGGCCTGGCCAAAGTCGGCTCCGGCTCGGTCGCCTGGGGCGACTACAACTCGGACGGCTACCCGGACATCCTGCTCGCGGGCTACACCGGCAAGGCCTACGTCAGCAAGATCTACAAGAACAACCGCAATGGCACCTTCACAGACATTAAAGCTGGCCTGACCGGCGTTCGGTCGGGCTCGGCCGCCTGGGGCGACTACAACTCGGACGGTAGGCTGGACATTCTGCTCACGGGCTCCAACGCCTCGGGGCGGGTCGGCAAGGTCTACAAGAACAACGGCAACGACACCTTCAGCGCGGTCACCACGACCGGCCTGCCCGCCGTCTCCAACAGCTCGGTCGCCTGGGGCGACTTCAACTCGGACGGCAAGCTCGACATTCTGCTCAACGGCTACACAACCGCGCGGCTCGCGAAGGTCTATCGAAACGAAACGGCGACATGGAACACAGTTCCGAACGCGCCGATCAACCTGCATGCCTCGACCGGCCCAACCCACGTAACGTTCTCTTGGAACGGAGCCGACGACTCGCAGACACCGGTTGCGGCGCTCACGTACAACCTTCGCGTCGGCACTACCGGCGGCGGCTCCGAGATCGTCTCGCCGCTATCGCGCTCGACCGGGACGAGACTCGTGCCTCAAGACGGAAACGTGGGCGAGCGCACGATCTACATGATCACCGGTCTCCCGGCCGGCATCTACTACTGGAGCGTGCAAACGGTCGACACCAGCTTCGCCGGCTCGGCCTTCGCAAGCGAGAGAACGTTCACCGTGCCTCCGGGCGGCAAGATCGTCTCTGCCCGCCTCTCGAAGACGCGCTTCGTCGTCTCTCAGGCCGCTAAGGTCAAGCTCGTCTGCACCTTCTCCCCGAAGAGCACGGTCTTCGCTTATATGCTCAGGCTGAAGAAGGGCACGCACTGGGTGGTCGTGAAGAAAGCCAGCAAGATCGGCCCCTTCACGGCGTACAAGACCACCGTCAAGAAGCTCTTCGCAGAAAAAAAGATCACGCGCGGTTTCTACCGCCTCAAGCTCTCCGGCGACAGGAACTCGAAGACTCTCGGCTTCACGGTCGCCTAGCAACTGAGCGAAACAACGGTGAGGTCGCCTTCCGGGGCGGCCTCGCCGCTTCCTTCAGCGCCTCGTTTTGGCCGATCGCTCGACCTCGGCGCCCACGTGCGGCGAAGATAGGGGCGTGCGCATCATCGCCGGTAGCCGCAAAGGGGCGAGGATCTTCGCTCCCAGGGGTCGCTCGACACGACCGACCGGCGATCGCGTGCGCGAGGCCGCCTTCAGGCTGATCGGGCCGGTGGACGACGCCGCGGTGCTCGATCTCTTCGCCGGCTCGGGCGCGATGGGGCTGGAGGCGCTCTCGCGCGGCGCGGCGCGCGCCACCTTCGTCGAGGCCGATCCGGGCGCCTGCCGCGTGATCGAGCGCAACCTGGCCAAGCTCGACCTGAGCGGCGCCGAGATCGTCCGCATGGACGCGCCCCGGGCGCTAGCCGCCGATGCCGCCGCAGCCAGGCGATACGATCTGATCCTGGTCGATCCGCCCTACGAGGACTACCCGGAGTTGCAGAAGACGCTTGCCATCTATCTTCCCCGCCTGCTCGAGCCGGCCGGAGTAGTCGTGGTCGAGACCGAAAGCCGCCTCGAGCCCGAACTGCCTCTGGCCCTGCGCACCAGCCGCCGTTACGGCTCGGCGCGCCTGACCGTGTTCGAGGCCTCGTGACCGTGACGCATCCCATCACCGCGATCTGTCCGGGCAGCTACGACCCCGTCACCAACGGCCACCTCGACATCATCCGCCGCGCCGCGACGGTGTTCGATCGCATCGTCGTGGGCGTTGTCGTCGAGCCCCATCACAAGCAAACGCTGTTCTCGGCAGAGGAGCGGATCGCCTTCCTCGAGGAGGCGCTGGCCGAGACCACGAACGTCATCGTCGAAGCCTTCGACGATCTGGTCGTGGATTTCGCCAAGCGCTGGAATGCGCGCACGATGGTGAAGGGGCTACGCGCCATCTCCGACTTCGAGTGGGAGTTCCAGATGGGCCACCTGAACCGGACGCTCGCGCCCGAGATGGAGACCGTCTACGTGATGGCCGGTCCGAGCTACAGCTTCGTCTCTTCCAGCGGCGTCAAGGAGATCGCCTCCTACGGCGGCGATGTATCCGAGTTCGTACCGCCGACCGTGGCCAGGCGCTGCCGCGAGGTTTACGACGAGGGCGGCGGGCTCACGACGTGACCTCGCAGGCACAGAGCGACCACCAGCGGCGCTCTCGAGACTGAACGACGCGCGCGGGGCGGAGGGGATGCTCGCGGGGTCTGTCTCGGGCACGGGCAGAAGACGATTCTTCAAGCGCAAGAGCTGAGAAGGAGATCGGCACTCGCGCAGGAAGAACCTCACGAATCAGCGCGCGGGTAAACTTCTTGGAGACTGGTAACCATGGACATTCTCGTCCTCATCGACAAGCTCGACGATCTCGTCCACAACGCCAAGCCGGTGCCTCTCACCGACCAGGTGCGCATCGACCGCGAGGAGACCTACGACGTCCTCGACCAGATGCGGGCTACGATCCCCGAGGAGTTGAAGCGGGCGCGCTGGATCGTCAAGGAGCGCCAGGACATGCTCGCCGAGGCCAACCGCGAGTCCGACCGGATTCTCGGCGAGGCGCGCGAGCAGGCGATGGTTCAGGCCTCGCAGACGGAGATCGTCAAGATCGCCGAGAAGCAAGCGAACGAGATCGTCGATGAGGCTCGTCGCCAGGCGCGCCAGACACGACTCGAGATGGAGGACTGGGCCGACTCGATTCTCTCGACCCTCGAGGTAAATCTCGACAAGTTCCTGACCGCCGTCAAGCGCGGCCGCGAGCGCCTGCACGAGCGCTCGCAGGAGTCGGTCGTCGCCGGCATCGGGCCGGTCAACGAGCCCGACAGCTATCAGTAGCCGCCGCCGAACCGGCTTCCTGCCCAGCTCTTTTCGGAGTCGGTCTGAGCGCCGGGCGCGAGCGCGACGAGGGGCTCGTACCAACTCCGCCCGCTGCTACGCTGAGCTCATGACCACCTTCGACCTGCGGCGGTTTCGCCTGTGGTCGGGCGAGCAGCACCGGGAGGCGGTCGAGATCGAGCTCGAGCCGCTTATCTACGGCGGCCAGCGCTACCTGCCGGTGCCACAGACGATCGAGGCCGAGCTGACCGTTACCCGTGCCACCAGCGGCACGGTCTTCGCTCTGCGCTTCGAGAGCCGATTCTTCGGTCCCTGCTATCGCTGTCTGAACGAAGCCGAGCTACGTCAGCAGATCGCTGTCAGCGAGTACCAGGACAGCGACCCGCGCGCCGACGAGGAGCTGCGCACGCCCTATCTCAAAGGCAGCCGGCTCGACCTTTCGGCCTGGGCTCGCGACGCGATCGCGCTGGCGCTACCCGAGACGATTCTCTGCCGGCTCGACTGTGCCGGCCTCTGCACCGAGTGCGGCCGCGACCTCAACCGCGAGCCGCACACGCACGAGCATATGGAGATCGACCCGCGCTGGTCGGCTCTAGAAAAGCTCCGTTTCCCTGGAAAGTCTGCCGGCTAGGTCGGCTGAGACTTTCCAGGGCGATCTGATCGAAACGCTGAGCCGCGCCTACGGCGCGAGCTCAGCGCCTGCTCCTCGTGACGTGCCTACACACGTTGTGAACGGCTGAGAGGACATCCGGGCCTCCTTTGAGGCTGTGGGTTTGCGACGACCTACGCCCAAGGAGGCACCGGATGAAACTGCACCGTAACGCCAAGCTCGGACTTGCTGGACGCCATGCTCTCGTGTCTGCGATCGAGGGAGGTATGAGCCTGAAGGCGGCTGCAGCCGCCTTCAGCGTCTCGCCGGCGACCGCCCATCGCTGGTGGCATCGCTGGAAAGAGGCAACCGAAGAGGGACGCTCTTCCCTTACCTGCCTGCTCGACCTCTCCTCTCGCCCGAAACACTTCCCGCGCGAGCTCGCAGGGCACCTGCAGGAAAGGATCTGCGCCTGCCGGTTGAAGACGGGTTGGGGACCGAGGCTCGTTGCTTGTGCGACTGGCTTTTCTCACTCCACTGTCTGGAAGGTCTTGAAGAGGGCGGGCATCTCACGCCCGCCGAGGCCCCAGAAGGAGCCGGCAAACCGGTATGAGTGGCCCTGCCCAGGCGACCTCCTGCACATGGATATCTCTCGCTATGCGCGCTTCCTCAGGCCCAGTCATGCGGTGACCGGCACTCACAAGGGAAGGCTCTGGCACGCCAATGTCGGCTACGACTACGTCCACGCGATCGTCGACGACCACTCGAGGCTCGCCTACGTCGAGCTGCACGCAGATCAAAGGGCGCCGACGGTCACGGGCTTTGTCGAGCGGGCGCTTCGCTTCTACGAGAGCCACGGGATCCAGGTCAAACGCCTGATGACAGACAACGCCCTCGCCTATGTCAGGAATCGCTCACTCAGAGAGCTCCTGGCCTCGCGCCAGATCAAGCACTTGAAGACCGAGCCCTACCGACCGCAAACGAACGGCAAGGTCGAGCGCTTCCACCAGACGATGGCAAGGGAGTGGGCCTACGGGCTCATCTACTCCTCGCATCGACACAGAAACGCAGCTCTGCCACACTGGCTCAGCTACTACAACGAGCGCAGACCGCACAGCTCACTCGGAGACCTGCCTCCGATCAGCCGCGTTCACAACGTCTGTGGGTAGGACACCTACGAGCTAGGCGGACTCCGTGGAGTTGTTGGTTAGGGTCCGTGTCGTCAGGCTTGGGGGACGACGTTTTGGTGAGCCGCGCCCGCGCGGGTCGGTCGCGGCGGTCGGGCGCCGCGGGCTTGATCCCTCGTTCTCGCGTTCAATGAGCCCCGGCCCGTGCCGATCATTGGCGGTGCCCGATTCCGGGACGATCTAGCGAGAACGGAGAGCGCATGGATCTGGGCATCGAGCGACGGGAGCTGGAGCCCGAGCGGTTGCTCACGATCGAGCTGACCACCTCGATCGAGCGCTTTGATGCCGATCTTTCGGCCGCGTACGGGCGACTCGGCGAGGTGCTGACACAAGCCGGTGCCGTCTTCGCGGGACCGGGCATCTGCGCCCATCCCAAACGCATGACAAGCCCGGGGGAAATCGCCGCCGTCGCCGGGATCCCGTTCGAGGGCGCCGTCGAGCCCCGCGAAGGGATGAAGATCGAGGAATTATCAGGCGGTCCCGCGCTCGTCGGCACCCTGCACGGGCCCTACGAGCACCTCCCGGAGGCATGGGCCGAGATGAACGGATCGCTGGCGAAGAGCGAGCGGCGGCGACCCAAGACGGCGCCCTACGACCGCTTCCTGCGCAGCATGGTCAACGTCGTCAATCCCGACGAGCTGATCACCGAGCTCGTCATACCGCTCGCCTGATCCGGCTCGGAGCCGTTCCCGCCCCGGAGGGTCTTCGACGAGTTCCGGACGGCGTCGTAGACTCAGGGCTACATGACCGATCGAGAAGAGATTCTTGCCTTTTTCGGTTTGCCCACCGACGCGACTCTGTTTGAGATCGAGCGCGCCTACTCCCTGCGCTACGTCTCGGCGAACGACCGGCTCGCCAGTGGCGACGAGAGCGCGCGGGTTGAGTTGGCGGCCTTAAAGGAGGCCTACGAGCGTCTCAGCGGACACAACGATGCTCGGCAGTCGCTCAGAGCGCCTCGGATCGAGGGCTACCCTGTCGGGCGCACCGGCGTGGAATTAGCGCCGCCGATCGGTCCGCGCCTGCGGGAACCGGCCTGGTGGGAGTGCTATCTCTCCTTTCTGCTTGCGCTCGGCTCTCTGGCAGTGCTCGCGGGCTTGATCGCCTATCTCCCGCACGTCTACCACAGGGGCGGCTTCCTGCTTCCGCTCGGCGCCCTGGTGCTGAGCGCGATTCTCTCGATCGCGGCAACGATGCTCGCCGAAGGCGAGCTCCAGCATGGTCTTCGTACCGGCTTGCTCGAGCACAGGGGGCTGGATGCCGAGCACCAGTCGGTGCGGCTGCGCGGTCGTGTCGCCCGGGTCTCGAGCGTGCTCAGCCGTGCCGTTCGCTGGCTGCTTCCCCTTGCCCTCATCGCCACGGTGCTGCTCAACTTCGCCTCGCTGTCAGGCCATTGGTCGCTTCGTAAGTGACCGAAAGAGCCGGACCGGCTCGCTCGAGTGCGGCATTTCGCCTCGCGCGGCGTGTACACTACCCGGCCGGTTATGGCTGTCCCGAAGCGAAAAACGTCGAAGACCAGGCGTGACAAGCGCCGGACCCACCAGGGTCTCGAGGCGCCGCGTCCGAACGTCTGCCCGGTCTGCCATCAGCCCAAGCGCCCGCATCACATGTGCCCGACCTGCAAGCACTATCGCGGTCGCGAGGTCGAGCCTCTCCGGGCCGAGGCGCCGTAGCGATCAGCCTCGCTTCTGACCTGCTCGCGTCATATCTTTCAGCTGACATGCCAGCGGCGGAGAGAACGAATGTCCAGGCCGATACGCGTCGCCGTTGACGCCATGGGGGGCGACAACGCCCCCGAGGCGATCATCGCCGGAGCGCTACAGGCTGCGGACGATCGGATCGAGCCGATTCTGGTCGGCCGCCGGAACATCGACCCGGGCGGGCTTGCGCACGTCGTCGCCGAAGACGTGATCGATATGTACGAGAAGCCCGGAAAGGCCGTGCGCACGAAGCCGCGCAGCTCCCTGGTTGTGGCCTGCAGGTTGGTCGCCGAGGGAAGAGCCGACGTGGTCGTCTCGGCCGGAAACACCGGCGCAATGCTCGCGGCCGGTCTGCTCTTGCTGCGCCGGTTGCCCGGGATCAAGCGCCCGGCCATCGCCGTCATCGTCCCTTCGAGGAATGGTCCGTCGGTGCTCATCGACGCCGGCGCGAACGCTGATGCCAAGCCGCGCTACCTGCTCCAGTTCGCGCACATGGGCGCCGTCTTCGCCGAAGAGATCCTCGAGATCAAGTGGCCGAGCGTTCGCCTGCTCTCGATCGGCCAGGAACCCGAGAAGGGCAACGAGCTCGTCATCGCCGCTCATAAACTGCTCGCCTCGAGCGGTCTCAACTACACCGGCAACGCCGAGAGCCGGCTCATCCTCGAGCATGTCGCCGATGTCCTCGTCTGCGACGGATTCACCGGCAACATCGCGGTGAAGGCGGTCGAGGGCACCGCTCGCTCGCTGCTTCTGGCCTTGCGCGATGCGGCGAACGACGGCTTGCGCACCAAGGCCGGCGGGCTGCTCCTGCGCCCGGCGCTCCGCTCGGTGCGCGCCCAGCTCGACCCCGACACCTACGGCGGCGGCTATCTGCTGGGCCTGCGCGGCCTGGCCGTGATCGCGCACGGCGACTCTGGTTCGTGGGCGGTTACGAACGCCATTCGCCTTGCCGCGCGGGGAGTCGAGCACCGCGTTGTGCAACGCATCGCCGAGCGCATGCCCTCTCGCGTGGTAGCATCGGCGCGCCCTTCGAACTCGACGGAATGAGGTGACATGGCAGCATCGCGTGAGGAAGTCTTCGGACGCGTCAAAGAGGTCCTCGTTGAGCAGCTCGGTGTCGACGAGAGCGAAGTTACCGAGGCGGCGTCATTTCAGGAGGATCTCGACGCCGATTCTCTGGATCTCGTCGAGCTGATCATGGAGCTCGAGGATTCCTTCGACATCAAGATCTCTGACGAGGACGCACAAAAGATCCAGACCGTCGGGCAGGCTGTCGAATACGTCACGTCGCACCAGAAGTAACGCGCCTGAGGGTCAAGCGGCTCTCCGCGGGCTGATCGAAGCCCTGCCCGAGGAGCAGCTGGAGCATGTCTTCACTCACTCCTCGTGGGCGCCTGATCGTGCGTCTTCATACGAGCGGCTCGAGTTTCTCGGCGACAGCGTGCTCGAGCTGGCCATGGCCAGGACGCTCTACGAGCGCTACCCGGACTTCAGCGAAGGCCGCATGGCCAAGATCCGCTCGCACGTCGTCTCGCGTACCAGCTGCGCCGTGGTGGCGCGCGAGCTTGGTCTGGGCGAGGGGCTGCTGAAGCACGGTCGCGCCGTCTCGCGGGAAGAGATCGAACGCCTGGCCGGGAACCGGAATGTTCTCGCCGCCCTGCTCGAGGCGGCGCTGGCGGCGCTCTTCCTCGAGTACGGCTTCGAGCCGATCGAGCAGGCGATCGTGGCGGCCTTCGACGGTCGCATCGAGTATGCGACCACCAGCCACGTCGACTTCAAAACCGAGCTGCAAGAGGCGCTGGCGCGGCGCGGTCAGCAGGTTCTCTACACCTTGCTCGACGCCGTCGGGCCTCCGCACGAGCGCACCTTCACCTGCGCAGCGACCGTCGACGGCGAGCGGATGGGTATGGGAACCGGCAGCACGAAGAAGTCGGCCGAGCAGGCGGCCGCCAAGCAGGTGCTCGAGCGGGTCGAGCTCGACTCCGACAGTTAAGAGCCTGTTCCGCCAGGCCTGCGATCCCAACCCGAATAGGCTCTCGGGCCTCGCCGCGACGGCTGGCCGGGCGCTGTCCTGCCCGCTCGTCAAACTTGCGCTCGCATGCATGCGTTCGAAAGCATTCGCCTGGGCGGTTTCGTTGACCGTTGCCGCGCCTCTGACCGGCCTGCAGGGGGCGCGCTCTGCATCTGAAAGCGATCAAGGTTCGCGGCTTTAAATCCTTCCCCGACGCCGTCGAGGTGCGCCTGGAGCCGGGCGTGGCGGTCGTCGTGGGGCCGAACGGATCGGGCAAGTCCAACATCGCCGACGCGATCGTCTGGGCGGCCGGCTCGTTGGCCCCGAGCGAGCTCAGGGCCGAGAAGCCCGACGACGTCCTGTTCGCAGGTAGCGAGGGACGTTCGGCGATCGATTCCTGCGAGGTCGAGCTCGTCTTCGACAACGAAGCCGGCGACGGCCCGCTCGACTACAGCGAGCTGGCGATCACCAGGCGCCTGCAGCGCGGCGGCGAAGGCCAGTACCTGGTCAACCGGGCGCCCGTGCGCAGGATCGATCTCGTCGACCTCCTCTCCGATCTCGGGCTCGGCCACGGGATGCACTCGATCATCGGCCAGGGCCGCGTCGACGAGGTATTGACCTCGCGCCCGGCCGACAGGCGCACGCTGATCGAGGAGGCGGCCGGGCTGGGCAAGTTCAAGCGCCGCCGTCACCGGGCCGGGCTCAAGCTGGCTCGCGTTCAGATTCAGGTCGAGCGAGCCCTCGACGTCGAGGCTGAAGTACGGAAGAGATTGCGACCGCTGGCCCTACAGGCGAGCGCAGCCGAGCGGGCGGAGAAGCTGCGCGGCCAGATCGCCTCGCTCGAGGCACGGATCGCCGAGCTCGACCTCGCTTCGGTAGACGAGCGGCGCGCCGAGACCGAGGCGAGACGCGAGCAGGCGCGGCTGCTGCAGGCCGAGGCGCGAAGCGAGCTCGAGCAGCTGCTGGCCGAGCGCGAGCGGGCCGAGGAAGAGCTGGCGGATGTGGCCGGGAGCCGCGAGGCGGCTCTGGCCGAGCTCTATCGCCTGCGCGGAGCGGCCGAGCGGGTCGAGATCCGGCGCGAGGCGGTCGCGGGACTGAGCGAGGAGCTCGCGGCTCTCCTTGCCCGCAGTCGCGAGGTCGATTCGCAGGAAGGACAGGCCGAGCTCGAGGCGTTGGAGAGCTCGCTCGCCTCGGCCCGAAAAGAGGTCGAGCGGGCGGAGGCCGAGGAGCGTGCCCGCAAGCAGCGTCTCGAGCACGGTCTCGGCGAGCTGGCGCGTTTGGAGCGCATCGAGCTTGCGCGGCTGGAAGCCGAGTCGCAGGCTCTGCTCGAGCGGCGCACGAAGGTGGAAGAAAGCTTGTCCGAGGTCGCCGCGCTGCCGGAGGCCGCCGGCCGCGAGGTTGTCAGGCTCGCAGGCGTCGTCGAGAGACTCTCCCTGCGACGGGAGTCGCTCGCGGCCTCGTTGGAGCGCTCGCGGGAAGAGCTGGCCGAAGCCCAGGCGCTGGCGGCAAGCGACGGGCCGAGTTTCGCGGAGCTGGAGAGGGCAGAGCGGCAGGCGTTCGCCCGCGCGCGCGAGTTGGCGCTGGAATGCGACAGCCTCTACGAACGGGCCCGGCACACGGCCGAGCGGCTGAGCGTGCTCGAGCGCACGATCGACGAGCGCGAGGGAATCCCGCCGGCTGCGAGGGCTCTGGCCGAGACGGGCGAGCTGCTGGCGCTTTCGCTGCTCGATGTCGAGCTCGGATATGAGCAGGCGGTGACGGCGGCTCTGGCCTGGCGCGCGGCGGCCCTGATCGCGCCCAATCCCAAACGTGGGCTCGAGCTACTAGAAAAAGCACGCCGGGACGGGCTCGGCGGGCTGGCGGTCGTGCTCTCGAGCGCGTGCGAGCGCGGCGGCAAGACCCCGCCGCTCGCGGGCGCCCTTCCGCTCACCGGGTTCGTTTCCGGTGACGAGCGGGCGTGCAAGCTGCTGGGGGGGATCTGGCTGGCCGAGCTCGAGCAGCTGCCCGAGGCGCGCTCGGGCATCGTCGTCAGTCGCGAGGGACACGGTTACGACGCCGATCGAGGCGAGCTCTGGTTCGCGGGCAGCGCGGTCGAGACGCTTCTGCTCGAGCTGGAGACGCGACGGCGTGAGCTGGCCGCCGAGGTGAAGAGGCTGTTCGGCGAGGCCGCGACTGCGGAGAAGGTGTTCAACGCGGCCGAGCGCGAGGCCAAAGCGGCCGCAAAGGCACTGGCCGAGGTCGAGCCGGCCTGCCGCCGTCGTTTGCTTTCCCCGCCCTTCCTCGAGCGCCTCGTTGCGGCGAGCGCCCGCCTGGAGGAGGCGCTGCGGTCGGCTGAGCGGTCGGCCGCCGAACTGCGCGAACCGCTCCAGAGCAAGGTCGACGAGAGCCGCGGGCGGGTTTCGCAGCTGACCGAGGAGTTACGGCGCCTAGCCTTGGGCGAGGCGGAGCTGCGGCAGACGTTGAGCCAGGCCCGTGAGCGCCTGGCGGCGGTGCTCCGCCGCTCGGGCGGCGAGCTGCGAAGCCGGTCCGAGCAGGCCCAGCTCGATCTCGCGCAGGCGGCCGCCCGCAGGCAGGAGCTCGAGCGCGAGATCGCCTCTCTCGAGGAGGGGCTCGCGCGCGCGCTGCAAGCGACAGAGGAGGCGCGCACGAGGGCCGCTGCATTCACCGAGGCGCGTAGCAAGGCTCGCTCGGCCCGCGCGCACCCGCCCGAAGCCCTCTGCGCCCGCCTGAAAGGCGCCTGCGAGACGTTGCTCGGCGCGCTCGGCTCGATCTCCGAGCCCGTCGCCCGGCTCGAGACGCCTTTGCGCGAGGGTGTCGAAGCCGGAGCCGCTCACGCGAGCGAGCTCGGTGGGACGCTACGCCGGCTTGGCGCCGAGGAAGCGGCCCTGCGTGAGCATACGAGCGCCGAGAGCGAGCGCCTGGCGGCGATCGGGGTGGAGCTGGCGCGTCTCGACTCCGAGGCCGAGGACGCCAGGCGCCGCCGCGGTAGCGCCGAGGTGGAGCCGGCCGAGGGCGACGACCGCGAGGAGATCCTTCGAACGATCGAGCGCGGGCGAGGGCGCCTCGAGGATCTGGGCCGCGTCAATCCACTGGCCAAGGAGGAGTACGCCGAGGAGAAGGCGCGGCTCGAGGAGCTCGAGACCCAGCGCGCCGACCTCGAACGTAGCCTGGCCGAGCTGGAGAAGCTCTGTGCCGAGCTGACCGAGACGGTCGAGCGCCGCTTCGCCGAGACCTACCAGGTCGTTGCCGCCACCTTCGAGGAGGTCGCGGCCACGCTCTTCCCCGGCGGCGAGGGACGGCTGCGCCTGACTGAGCCCGAGCCCGAATCGGACGAGGAGACCGGGATCGAGATCGAGCTACGCCCGGCCGGCAAGCGCGTCAGCAAGCTCTCGCTCCTCTCCGGCGGCGAGAAGTCGCTGGGCGCTATCTGCTTCCTGTTCGCCCTCTTCCTCGCCCACCCGTGCCCGTTCTACCTCCTCGACGAGGTCGAGGCGGCGCTCGACGACGCCAACATCGGCCGCTTCGTCGAGCTGCTCCGTCGCTACGCCGACCGGGCCCAGTTCGTCGTGATCACGCACCAGAAGCGCACGATGGAAGCCGCCGACCTGCTCTACGGCGTGACCATGAGCGGCGACGGCATTTCTCAGGTCGTCTCACGCCGGACGCCGCGCGAACCCGAGCTGGCGCTGGCGAGCGCATAGCTTCCTCGGCCGGCGGCTCCTACCGGCCGGACCCATTCCAAGGCTTTCAACTACACACCGCGGTCACGGAGCCGTCACGGTGGCGCGTGACCGTCAGGGTGACGGTCGTGACGCCGGCGCCGCCGAAGCCGGCCTCAGCGCTTATCTCTGGCTCAATTAGAACGCCCTGCCTCGACACCGTTCCAGGAGCGAACAGCTCGTGCGGCGGTGCCGGTCCCTGCAGAACCTGCAGTCAACGCGATAAGCATTTCGCGCTGCCGATGCGTCATAGTCGTGATGACCGTGCAACCGGAGGAGATCGAGCAGCTATATCGCGACCGCTATCCGGTGTTCCTCGGGGTCGCTCTCTCGGTTGTCACGAATCGGGAGGGCGCCCGCGATGTGGTCCAGGAGGGGTTCGCGCGAGCACTCCGAAGCCGCTGGACATTCAGGGGCGAGGGCTCACTTGAAGCTTGGGTCTGGCGGATCGTGCTGCGAGCCGCACTCGACACTCACCGGCGCCCGAGAGAGGAGCCGCTCCACGCGTGGCAAGACGAGCTCCAGCCCGCGCTTCCGTATCCCGAGCGCGATCCCGAGCTCACAAGCGCTCTGCGTGGCCTGCCGCCGAGGCGACGGCTGATCCTCTTCCTGCGCTACTTCGCCGACCTGAGCTACGAGGAGATCGCCGAGATCTGCGAGACCAGCGTCGGCACGGTCTCGTCCTCGCTCGTCCAGGCGCGTTCGGAACTACTCGATGTGCTCACCGCGAAGGACACGGTCGATGAGAAGGAGACGGACGATGAACGACGGGTCTGACCTGATGCTGAAGGAGCGTTTCTCGCGTCAGCTTCCGCCTGCGGATGACCGAGACTGGTCCGACGTTCTCGAGCGCGCCGACATACGAGGCAGGACCGCCGACCTCGAGTCGCGGCCCTCGACGGCCGGAGGACGAATGCGACGTCACTGGCGCCTCGCCCTGGGCCTCGCGCTCCCGGCCGTCATCCTCGCCGCTGCAGCCGCGCTCTTCCTCGCATCGCCTTGGGAGAGCGGCCCGACCGCGATCAGCGCGGCCGAGGCCGCGACGATCCTGAAGCGCGCAGAGGCCGCGCTTGCCTATCGCCCCGGCCGGGTCGAGCACATCCGAACGCGGACGACCTACGCCCTGATCCCGCTTCGAAAGGGCGACCCCGTGCTCTACGAGCGCGTGAGCGGCGAGTCGTGGATCGAGACGGCTCCTCCCTTCCTCACGCGCGCGCTCGTCAGCTACCGATCTCACACGCTCGAGAGCGGCGGCGTGGGAAGGAAGAGCTGCTCGCCCTACTACTACTTCGATCCTGCGACCGGCGTCTTCTACCGCGACAACCGCTTCGACATGGCCGCCTGCGAGGGCTCACGTCCGTCCCCTGACGCCAAGACCGCGATCCGGCAGCTGCTGGCAGCAGGGGCGCTGACGTCCGTCGGCCGGATGCAGATCGCGGGCAGAAGCGTCTACCGGTTCGAGCTGCCCAACCAGTACTACGACAAGCGCGACCACGTTTACATGACGCTGGGTGGAACCGGGTTCCTCTACGTGGACGCGCACGACTACCGGATAGTGCGCTTCGAGTGGGAGTCGCAGGCGCTGCAGTCCGCCCGCTACAAGCCTTCCCGCTACGGCAGCTATCGCGCGGTCATCGACTACCTGACCTGGGAGTACCTGCCCGCGACCGCGACCAATCTCGGCTTGGCGGACGTCCGGCGCCAGCACCCGAACGCACGCATCAGCACGCTCGACAAGATGCCGAAGGACGCGACTCGACAGCTCGTCTACTCGATCGGGTTGTGCCGGGTTCCGCCGATTCCGACGGCCGGGTTGTGCGGGGTTCCGTCGGTTCCGTCGGTTTCACCGAAACAAGGCGGTGCGAGCGCCTGGCTGATCGCCGCTATCGCTGCCGCGAGCGCTGTTGTCATCACCGCCGTGGTTGCTTTAACGCTGCTACTGGCGCGAAGGCGAAGTTCGTCCTGACACCCGGACTGTCCCGGTTACATCGGAGTCCGCTGAGATCGCTCGCCGCGGCAACCTCTACTACGCTTGCGCCGATGAGCCGAACCTGGTCAGAGCTGCTCGGTGAGCCGGAGATCCCGGCCGAGGCCGCCGAGGAGCGACGTGGTTTTATCTCGCGCTTGCGCGACTCGCTCGGCAAGAGCCGGCGCGCGCTCGTCGGTCAGCTGGCGGCCGCCGCCTTCGATCCCGGCGACGATGCCGCCTGGGAGCGGCTGGAGGAGGCGCTGATCGCCGGCGACGTGGGTGTGCGTGCGACCGCCGAGCTGGTGCGGCGGCTGGAAGAACGCGTGAAGATCCTCGATCTCGGCGAGGCGTTGGCGGAGGAGATCGCCGTTCTCATGGACCGGCCCGGCGGCCTCGATCTCTCCGGGCGCCCGAGCGTGATCCTCGTCGTCGGCGTCAACGGCACCGGCAAGACGACCACGATCGGCAAGCTCGCGCGCGTGCTCCACCAGCACGGCCGCAGCGTGCTCGTCGCCGCCGCGGATACGTATCGTGCCGCTGCCGAGGAGCAGCTCCAGATCTGGGCCGAGCGGGCGCAAGCCGACTTCGTAGGAGGGGAAAAGGGAGGCGATCCGGCCGCCGTCGCCTTCGACGCGATCGAGGCCGCCTCGGCGCGCGGCCGCGACGTCGTCATAGTCGACACCGCCGGGCGCCTGCACACGCAGACCAACCTGATGGAGGAGCTGGCCAAGGTTCGCCGCGTCATCGCCGCCAAGCTCGAGGGCGCCCCACAGGAGACGCTGCTCGTCATCGACGCCACGACCGGCCAGAACGGGCTCCAGCAAGCGCGCCTGTTCGCCGAGGCGGTCGGGGTTACCGGCGTTGCCCTGACCAAGCTCGACGGCTCGGCCAAGGGCGGCGTCGCGGTGGCGATCGCCTACGAGCTCGATCTGCCGGTCAAGCTGATCGGCCTGGGCGAGCAGCTCGACGACCTGCGCCCGTTCGATCCGGGCGACTTCGCCCAGGCGCTCGTTCGCGATTGAGGGACTCGGCCGCGAAGGAGTTCGAGCTGAAAACGCGCCGTTCTCGGTCTACGCTTTCGGCGTGACCGCCTCTCCCCAATACCATTTCACGGACACCGCGAAGGCTTTGATCGCGGGTTTACGCGGGGAGGCCGACGTCTTCAACCGCTCGTTTCCGTTGTTCATCTCCGGCGACGAGGTCGTCTATCACACCAGGCTCGTCGCCGAGCGTCCAGGGGTGTCTCCTTTCACCTCGACCGAGGTATTTCTCCTGCTCGTCGACCGCAACGGGAGCGTGGTCGAGGGGACGGAATGGAGCGAGGAGGAGGCCGAAGCCGTCTACCAGGCGCTGCACGGGCCCCGTTTTTAATAAGAACGCTATCCAGAGCAGGCGTGCAGATCTGTGCCGGAAAAGCGCCGGGATCCGAGCGGGCGCCTTACGGGTAGGGTCGAGGGCAGTGACCACGAATCCCCCGAACGGCGAGACGCCGGAGAAGCCGAGGTGCAGGTTCTCTCGCCCGTGCATTTCCCGGCGCGGGCGCCCCTGGATCCGCCGCCGCTGGCTGCGCTGGACGGTGCGCGTGCTCCTGGCGATCTTCGTCGTGACGACGCTCTTCTCGCTCGTCTACAACCTGGCCACGAACGGTGACCAGAAACCGGCTTCGGCGCTCTATTCGGGCCCTTACGTGAAGATCGACGGCAGGCAGATCGCCTACCGTGAGCTGGGCACTCAGGGCAGTTCGATCATCTTCCTCGGCGGCTTCGCCGAGCCCTCCTGGGTCTGGGACCCGGTGGCGAGCCGGCTCGCACGCACTCACCATGTGTACGCGCTCGATCTTCCGCCCTTCGGCTACTCCGAGCGCAAGGGCCCCTACGGCCTCGCGGACTGGACACGGCTGGTGCGCGATTTTGCCGCTCATTTCGGGCTGCAGCGGCCGCTGATCGTAGGGCACTCGCTCGGTGCAGCGGTCGCGGTGAACGTGGGTCTCGATGTCCCCGGCAACACGGCCGGAGTCGTTCTGCTCGACGGCGACGCGCTCCCGGTCGGAGGCCCGCACTGGATCGCCAATCTGTTCGTCAACCCCTACTACACGACGCTCTTCCGGCTCGTCACTCATTCCGACTGGCTCGTCCGTCAGGTGCTCGACCAGGCCTACGGCCCCGACCGGCCGCGAATCACCGGCGCACAGGTCGACGACTGGGAGCGGGAATTTCGCGTCCAGGGAACCGAGAACGGCTTCCACGATCTCTTCCATCAAGGCGTCCAGGGTTTGACCCTCGCCGATCTGCGCCGGCTGCGCGTACCGCGGATCGTCGTCTGGGGCCAGCACGATACGGTCGACGAGATCAAAGCGGGACGCACCTCGGCGCAGGCGCTGGGCGTTCACTTGATCGTGATCCCGCGTGCCGGTCACCTCTCGATGCTGGTCGAGCCGGCCGCGGTCGCCCGGGCGATCGAGTCGTTCGCGGCTCGGATCGACCGGGTTCCGTCGGTGCGCCCGGGCCCAAAGCGGTCGCGGATCTCGCCAGTACACTGACCCGCGATGTTCGACTCGCTCTCCGATCGGCTCCAGAGCGTTCTCGGCGACCTGCGCAAGCGCGGCACGCTCGACGAGGAGGCGATCTCGCGAGCGATGCGCGAGATCCGGCTGGCGCTGCTCGAGGCCGACGTCAACTTCAAGGTGGTCAAGGAGTTCGTCGCCCAAGTGCGCGAGCGTGCGCATGGGCAGGACGTTCTGAGGAGCCTGACGCCCGGGCAGCAGGTCGTGAAGATCGTGCACGAGGAGCTGACCGCGCTGATGGGTGCGGGCGCCTCCGGGCTTGCCTTCGCTGGGCGCGCGCCGACGGTGATCCTGCTCGCCGGGCTGCAAGGCTCGGGCAAGACGACCGCCGCGGCCAAGCTGGGACTGCTCCTGCGCAAGGAGGAGCGTCGCCCGTTCCTCGTCGCCGCCGACCTGCAGCGCCCGGCCGCGATCGACCAGCTCGAGCAGTTGGCAGGTCAGATCCAGATTCCCGTCTATACGCGACGCGACAGCTCCGATCCGGTCGCGGTCGCCCGCGAGGGGATTGAGGAGTGCGTGCGCCAGGGCTGTGACGTGGCGATCGTCGACACCGCCGGGCGCCTGCACGTGGACGAGGAGATGATGGCGCAGCTCGCTTCGGTCAGGGACGCCGTCAAGCCCCACAACGTCTTGCTCGTGCTCGATTCGATGACCGGCCAGGAAGCGGTCACCGTTGCCGAGGCCTTCTCCGACAGGGTCTCTATCGACGGCGTCGTCATGACCAAGCTCGACGGCGACGCCCGCGGCGGCGCGGCACTCTCGGTCAAGGCCGTGACCGGCAAGCCGATCAAGTACGTCTCCGTGGGCGAGAAGCTCGACCAGCTCGAGCTCTTCCACCCCGAGCGGATGGCCTCGCGCATCCTCGGCATGGGCGACGTCCTCTCCCTGATCGAGCGCGCCGAGCAGGCGGTCGCCGTCGACGAGCAGGCCGAGCTGGAAGAGCGGATGCTCCGCGGCCAGTTCAGCTTCGAGGACTTCCTGCGCACTTACAAGATGATGCGGAGGATGGGCTCGCTCACGGGTCTCCTGGGCATGATCCCCGGGCTCGGTAGCCAGCTCAAGGACGCCGAGGTGGACGAGAAGCAGCTGGCGCGAGTCGAGGCGGTCGTGCTCTCGATGACGCTCGAGGAGCGGCGCCGGCCCGGGATGATCGACGGTAAACGGCGCCTGCGAATCGCCAAAGGCAGCGGCACGACAGTGCAACAGGTGAACCAGGTGCTCGAGATGCGGCGTCAGATGGAGCGGATGCTGAAGCAGGTGAACACCGGCAAGGGACCCCGTCTTCCGGGTGCGGGCGGCAGCGCCCGGCCGGCGAGAAGACCGTCCAATGCGCGCCGCAAGCGCCGTCGCCGCTAAGGTTTGCCCGGATTTCCGAGACTTCCAAGAGAACGGCGGAGCGAGCGGCTCCGTCCGGAAAGGATCTAGATGGCAGTAAAGATGAGGCTGACGCGGGTCGGGTCGAAGAAAAATCCGATCTACCGTGTCGTGGTCGCCGACTCGCACTCGCCGCGCGACGGCAGGTTCATCGAGATCGTCGGTCGCTATAACCCTCAGAGCCAGCCTTCGCTGATCGAGTTCGACGAGGCCAAGGTGAAGGACTGGCTCAGCAAGGGCGTACAGCCGACCGATCCTGTCAGTCGCCTGCTCAAGGTCAAGGGACTCCTTGGCTGAGCTCGTGCTCGAGATCGCGCGCCGGCTGGTCGACGACCCCGGCGCTGTCTCGATCGAGGAGCTCGAGCAGGGCAGCGAAGTCTTGCTGAGGCTTACCGTGGCCGAGGCCGACCGCGGTAAGGTGATCGGCCGCGGGGGCCGTATCGTTCGAGCCTTGCGCACGCTCGTCCGTGCCGGTGGCGTGCGCGAGGGAAGGCGCTACCTGCTCGAGATTGTCGAGTAGCGATCCCCAGCTCGTTTCTGTCGGTCGCGTCGGGAAACCGCACGGTCTCAACGGCGCCTTCTTCGTCGAGCAGGCTAGCGAGGATCCGGAGCGCTTCCGTGTCGGCGTGGTTCTCCAGGTGAACGGCGCCCCGGTCACGATCGTCGAGTCGAAGCGATCGGCTGGGCGGCCCGTGATCCGGCTCGACCGTGAGGTCGAGCGCGGCGCCGAGCTGGAGATTCCGCGCTCCGAGCTGCCGCCTCTTCCCACCGACACCTACTACGCCTTCGAGCTGGTCGGGCTCGCGGTCGAGGAGGAGGGGGGACGCGAGCTCGGACACGTCCGGGATGTCGTCTCGGGCGTGGCCAACGACGTGCTCGAACTCGAATCGGGCCTGGCTCTGCCGATGGTGGAGGACTGCATATCGCTCGTCGATCTCGAGCGAGCACGTATCGTTGTCCGTACCGGCTTCGCCGAGCCCGCCTAGCGTCCTGGAAAATTGCCCCCGTGCAGATCGACATCTTCACGCTCGTTCCGTCCGCATTCGAATGGATGTGTGAGCGACGTCCGCTGGCCGCTGTTCTCGGGAGCGAGCTCGACCTGCGCCTGTTCAGCTATCGCGAGACGACGCCTCTCAGCGCCCGCCAGGTGGACGACGAGCCCTACGGCGGCGGCGCCGGGATGGTGTTGCGCGTGGACGTCGTGGCCGCGGCTTTCGACGCCGTCTACGGCGGTATCCCGGAGCGACGGGTGATCGCGCTCACGCCGCAAGGGCGCCAGCTCGACCAGTCGCTGGTCGAGGAGCTGGCCGCCGAGAAGAGCCTCACCCTTCTCTCGGCGCGCTTCGAAGGGTTCGACGAGCGCATCATCGAGCACATCTGCACCGACACGGTCTCGATCGGCCCTTATGTTCTCTCAGGCGGCGAGATCCCGGCCATGGCGCTCTTGGACAGCGTCGTACGCGGCCTTCCGGGCGCGCTCGGGAGCGAGGAGTCCGGCCTGATCGAGAGCTTCTCCGAGGAGCTCGACCGAGGGCTCGAATACCCGCAGTACACGCGCCCGGCGGAGTTCCGCGGCTGGAAGGTGCCCGAAGTCCTGCTCTCGGGTAACCATGCCCGCATCGAGAGCTGGCGGCGCGAGCAGAGCCGTATCAGGAGCGCAGGTTGAGGAACCCGATCGATCGCCTGTTCGGGAACTTGCCCAGGCCACTCCGGGTCTTCCTCGACTGGGCGCTGACGATTGTCGGCGCGATTGCGATCGTGCTTGCGATCAAGGCCTGGGTCGTGAATCCCTACCGCATCCCCACCTCTTCGATGGAGCCGACCCTACACTGCGCCCGCCCCGGCGCCGGCTGCGAGGCGAGGTTCTCCGACCGGGTGCTCGCCGATCGGGTCAGCTACCACTTCCGCAATCCGCAGCGGGGCGAGATCATCGTCTTCGAGACGCCCAAGCGGGCGCGCGAGGTCTGCGCCGGCAGTTCCGGGAGCTCGGTCTTCGTCAAGCGCCTGATCGGACTCCCTGGCGAGACGTTGGTCGAAAAGCGGGGCTTCGTCTCCATCGACGGGAAGAAGCTGAACGAGACTTACGTCAAGCCGGAACGGCGCGACATGCGCAGCGGCAAGTGGAAGGTGCCCGAGGGCGAGTACTTCTTCATGGGTGACAACCGCGCCGAGTCCTGCGACTCGCGCGACTGGGGCTCAGTGCCGCGCAAGAACCTGATCGGCCCGGTCTTCTTCACCTACTGGCCTCCGAACCGGATCGCGTTCCACTGACCGCTCCCGATGCGAAACCCACTCAACAAGCAACTCGACCGTCTTCCCGGTTCTGTACGGGTCGCCGCCGACTGGCTGATCGGGATCGCGATAGCGGTGGCGATCGTGCTCGCCGTCCGCGCCTGGGTCGTTACTCCTTACGCGATCCCGAGCGCTTCGATGGAGCCGACGCTTCACTGCGTGCCCGAGGGCATCGTCAAGCCCTCGTCTCCCACTTCCGCGCTGCAGCCGGGGCAGAACCAGTCGACGGTTCCTCAACGGCCGAGAACGTACTCCTCGAACGGGTGCCAGGGGGGCTCCTTTCTCGGCATTCGTTTCTCCGATCGCGTGCTCGCGAACCGGTTCATCTACCGCTTTCGCAGCCCTCGCAGGGGTGAGATCGTTGTCTTCAAGCCGCCCGCAGCCGCTTCGAAGGTTTGTGCGAGCCTCAACACCAGCGTCCTGGTCAAGCGCCTGATCGGCCTTCCGGGCGACAAGGTGGTCGAGAACAGCGGCGTGATCTACGTAAACGGCAAGAAGCTGAACGAGCCCTACGTAAAGCCGGACCGGCGCGACATACGCAGCGGAATCTGGCACGTGCCCAAGGGCGGGTACTTCTTCATGGGCGACAACCGCGCCTCGTCCTGCGATTCGCGCGACTGGGGCTCGGTAAAACGGAAGGACCTGATCGGCCCGATCTTCATGACCTACTGGCCGCCCAACCGGATTTCGTTCTATTGAGACCGTAGCGCAGCGGAGCTCGGCCGCCTGTCTGTCTCGCGTTCCAACTAGAACGTGACGAAACGAAGCTTTCCGGCGCCAGTCTGCGCTCGGCGGTGCGGTACTGATTCGGCACGAAACCGGCACACCTCGTGCACATCTTTCACGTACCGTTTCACGACCCCGCGGGTGGGTGGCTCGGAGGAGGGCGGAGAAACGTGATGCCGTCACCCACGGAGCAGGCGGGAGCTCTCGCCCTGGAATGAGCGCCGGGGCTCTAGAAATCTTCGCTGCGGTTTCGCTAGGCGCTGCGGTCGGCTCCGGCTTTTCGCTACGATTGCCGCCGGCCGCCGGTCGATTTCCCTCTTAATAATGAGCAAGATCATCGAGCAGATCGAGCAGCGTCAGCTGCGCTCCGAATTGCCTCAGTTCAAGGCGGGCGACAGCGTGCGCGTGCACTTCAAGGTGATCGAGGGACAGCGCCAGCGCATCCAGGTCTTCGAGGGGATCGTGATCAAGCGCCAGGGCGCCGGCGCGCGCGAGACCTTCACCGTGCGCAAGAGCTCCTTCGGCGTCGGCGTCGAGCGCACCTTCCCGCTCCACTCGCCCAAGATCGGCAAGATCGACGTGATCTCGATCGGCGACGTGAACCGCGCCAAGCTCTACTACTTGCGCGGCAAGGTCGGCAAGAAGGCGCGCGTCCGCGAGAAGCGCTAGCGCTTCTCGCCTCGTACGGCCACCTCGCCTTTGTGACAGAGCAGTAACTTCCGGCGCTCCAGCCGAGCCGAGCCGAAGCCGGCGCTATTCTCGCTTTCATGGGCGCGAGCTGCGGAAGAAAGCTGATCGAGCATGATCGCAGCTTCGGAGCCCGCTTCGTCGCCGGGGCGGACGAGGCCGGGAGGGGATCGCTGGCGGGACCGCTGAGCGCGGCCGCGGTGGTTCTCGATCTGGAGAAGCTGCGCGGCTCGGGCGGGCGAGCTCTCGCGGGGCTGCGCGACTCCAAGCAGTGCGACCCGGCGGCGCGCGAGCGGCTTCTCTCGAGCGTCCTCGCTCTGAGCGAGCTGGTCGTGGTCGAGCTGATACCGGCCCGCGAGATCGATCGGGGCGGGCTCCACAAGGCCAACCTCGAGGCTCTCCGGCGTGCCCTCACAGCCTGCGTCCCGCCGGCCGAGCTCTGCCTCGTGGACGGGTTCTCGCTCGGCCCGGAGGCGCCGCCGCACGAGGCGCTCGTGGGCGGCGACGAGCGCAGCGCGGCCATCGCCTGCGCCTCGATCGTGGCCAAGGTCGTGCGCGACCGGATGATGCGGCGGCTCGATGCGCTCTATCCCAACTACGGCTTTTCCGCCCACGTCGGCTACATCACCGGCGCCCACTCGGCGGCCGTGCGCCGGCACGGCCCCAGCGCCGTCCATCGCCGCTCCTTCAACGCCGCCTGCTACGGGCAGAGAGTCTGAGCGTCCGGTGAGGGCCGCCTGGCTCCCAGGCGCCGCGGCCGAGCGCCGTGCCTGCCGCCACTACCGCCTGCGCGGCTACAGGATCCTGGGCGCCAACGTTCGTCTGGGCGGTGTTGAAGTCGACCTGCTCTGCCGCCGCCGCGGCACGGTCGTCTTCTGCGAGGTCAAGGAGAAAACGGGTGAGAGTTACGGCGATCCACTCGAGATGGTCGACGAGCGCAAGCAGAAACGCCTGCGCCGCGCCGCCGAGGCCTGGCTCGCACAGCAGCCGGCGCATAATCAAGTGGTGCGCTTCGACGTGGTTGCCGTGCGTGGCGGCGAGCTGGAACGGGTAGAGAACGCGTTCTAGTCAGACCTAAGAGCGTATTTCGGTAGGGATGTGCGTTAGAGGTGGTCAAGCCGTGGATGCCAGTGCCCGAAGGGTCGTGAAGGCGCACTGGTAGTGCGGTTAGCGGCCCTTCGGGTGCTGGCGCCGCGGATCGGCCGCCTCGGGCGTGCAGGCCTAGCGGAATAGGCTCTAAGACCAGGCGTCCGTGATTCCGACTCTGATCTGGCGACTCGAGTTCCTGGCTGCGTAGAAGATCGTCCACACGGGCGTGTGCCGACCGGGCTCGCCTAGCAGCACGCCGCCCTCTTGGCAGCCGTAGCGAATATATCGGCCACCGATAACGCCTGTAGCACCGGTGAAAGCTAGGCAATGCTTACCGTTCGCGGTGACGATTCCCCAAGGCTCGGTACTCGAGGAGTTGGTTGCGTTGCCCTCGGCTAGTGGTATCGGCTTCGTCAGTACGAGTACGGTTACGCGCCGACTCCACGGCGCTATGGGACACACGACGAACGGCTTCGACAGCTTCCCCTTCGAGAAGCAAGGATCGAGAATCGAGTTACCAAGGAAGCAGCGCCAGGCATCTGCGCGCCCATCGGCGATTGAGCCGACCCAGCAATAGCCGCGTCCACGCTTAGTTACTTTCAGCGTGGGGGCGAGGCTCTTCCCATTGAACGCTATGAAGCGATGAACGGTGGTTGAGCTTTTTATCCCGGCAGCGCCTCCGGCGAATGCGAGCGTGACTCCGAGCGCGAGTGCCAGTGCCAGTGCCAGTGATGTCAGTCGACGCATGGATCGATTCTAGAATCCCGAGCCGCCTCGATCGAGTTCGTTTTAGTCGCGTGTGCCCGAAACGCCGTGCCGAGCGCGTCGCGGAGTGTTAGCTTGGTCTTCGTGAACCGCTATTACGGCAACCTGGGCGACGTCTGGAAGCATCTCGTGCTCGCCGAGCTACTCGCGCTCGAGCCGCCCAAGCACTACTGGGAGACGCACGCCGGCTCGGCCTCCTATCCGCTTACGCATTCGCCCGACCGCGACTACGGCGTCTATCGCTTTCTCGAGCACGGTGACAGCGTTCCCGAGCTGGCCGCGTCGCGCTACGCGGCCGAGCTGCGCCGGCTCTCGGAGGGCGGCGAGGCGCCCGCGAGCTATCCGGGCTCCGCTCTACTGACGATGCACATGCTCGGCAAGGGAGCCGAGTACCTGCTCTGCGATCTCGATCCCGAGAGCACGGCCAGCCTGCGCGCCGCCGCCGCCGAGCTCGGCCTGGCCAAGCAGGAGCGCATCCGCGACGCCGACGGGATGACCACGGTACTCGAGGAGGCGCGCCGCTTCGAAGGCGACCCGGGCGACGTAGTCGTCACGATCGACCCGTTCGAGCCCTTCGTGGTCGCCGGTGGCGCCTCGGCGCTCGAGGTTGCCGCCAGCCTGATCTCGAGCGGCTTCAAGGTCGTCTACTGGTACGGCTACGACGCGCCCGAGCAGCGCGCCTACCCGATCGGAATGCTGCGCGAGTACGCGCGCGCGGCCGGAACGACGGTCTGGTGCGGCGACCTGATGCTCACGGCTGCTGTGGGCCATTCGGAGCGGGAGGTGGAGGCGCTTCTCGCCGGTACGGACGGCCCGGGGGCCGGCTGCGGCGTCGTTTGTGCCAATTTCCTGCCCGCCAGCGATGAGCGCTGCGCCGCGCTCGGAGAGGGCCTGGCGAAGGCCTGGCAGGACGCGACGCTCCCGAACGGCAGCCCGGGCTCGCTCGAGTTCCTCGCCCTCGAATCATGAAGCGATGGAGCTCTTCGTCCTTTCGTCCCGTGGACTCGAGGCTTGGTCCTGAGCCCGATTGCGGGGAGCGATCTCGCAGCTGTCCTCCCTCTTCAGAGGGATATCAGCGGCGGGGCGAAAACCGATGAAGCGAAAATGAGCCCGCGGGGTTCCGCCCTTCCCTGCCGGCTGTCTGCGCTGGCGGCTTCCATGCTCGTTCGAGCTGGAATAGTCGCGCTCGCATACGGGGCCAGCGCGCGTCCGGGTGGGCCGACAACCGAGGCGACAGAGCTTGACCTCGACGACGAGTCGTGGCAGGCGCTAATCGAGAGCCTGCCTCTCGTCACCTACATCCTGACGCTAGACGGAGAGCTCCTCTATGTCAGCCCGCAGATCGAGTTGATGCTCGGCTTGGAGCGCGAGCACTGGCTCACCGCCGGCACCGACTGGCTTACCGGCAACATCCATCCGGAGGACTCGCGCCTTGCCTGGCCGTCCTCGCGCGAGAGCCGGCTCTCGCCGGGATTGCGCGAGTACCGGCTGGTCGCCGCCGACGGCCGCTCTGTCTGGGTCGTCGACGAACGCGTCCCTATGCAGAAATCCGGCGGCGCCGAATACGTGCAGGGCTACCTGCTCGACGTCACTGAGCGGAAGGAGGCGGCAGCCGCGCTGCGGGCGAGCGAGGAGAAGCTACGCAGCCTGATGTCGACCGTCCCCGGGACGATCTATCGCTCGAGCTGGCCCGACCAGGGCGTAATCGACTTCGTCTCGCAGCAGGTCGAGGATCTCACGGGTCATCCGACGAGCGATTTCGTCGAAGGAAGGGTCAGCCTGAAGGAACTGGTTCATCCGGACGATTGCGAGATGGTCGAGCGGGCTATCGCCAACGCCGTTCAGGCGCACGAGCAGTACTCGGTGAACTTTCGGCTGCTGCACGCCTCGGGCGACTACCGCTGGGTGCACGAGAGCGGCCAGGGAGTCTACGAAGCGGACGGCTCCGTGCCCTGGCGCGACGCGACGATTCTCGACCTGAGCGAGCACCGGCGTCTGGAGGAAGCGTACGCGCAGGAACGCCACCTCATGACCACGTTCCTCGAGACCACTACCGACGACGTCTACTTCAAGGACCGAACCAGCCGCTTCATCAAGCTCTCGGCCGCGCTCGCATCGCGCTTCGGTCTCGAAAACGCGGCCGAGGCGATCGGCAAGACCGACTTCGACTTCTTCTCGGAGGAGCACGCGCGGCCCGCCTATGAGGACGAGCAGCGCATCATCGAGACGGCCGAGCCACTTGTAGACATCGAGGAGAAGGAAACCTGGGAGGACGGCCGCGAGGCCTGGGTCTCGACCACGAAGATGCCGCTGCGCGACGAAGCCGGCGGGATCATCGGCACCTACGGCATCTCGCGTGACATCAGCGCGCGTAAACGGGCCGAGATCGCTGTCCAGGAGAACCAAGAACGAATGGCGGCCGTGATGGCGACCCAGCACGATGTCGCGATGTCGGATTTCGACCTGGAGGCCATCCTCAGCGTCGCGGTGGCGCGAACGCAGGAACTGACGCGGGGCGACGGCGCGGCAGTGCTACTCGTGGATGGAGAAGACCTGGTCGTGCGCGCGGCGAGCGGGATCGCCTCGAGCCAGGCGGGCATCCACATCCCTATCGCCTCCGGCATCTTCTCGAAGTGGCTGGCGGAGGGCGTGCCTCAGCGCCTAGACGACCTGCGGGTGGATTCGAAGCTGGCGGAGTCCGTGGAGCGGCGGCTGATCGAACGAGGAGGCGCACGCTCTCTGGTTTGCGTTCCGCTCCTACACGGCCAGAAAACGGTCGGTCTGCTACAGGTGGTTGCCAAGCGCACGCACAGCTTCGGCGAGAAGGATGTCGATTCGCTGCGCCTGCTCGCCGTCGTCATCTCGGCGGCGCTAAGCCATGCGGCGGAGTTTCAGGCGAAGCACGAGCAGGTCGAAGCCCTCGCAAAGTTCGGGGCGATGTACCAGGATGCGGCGATCAGCATCCTCATGGTCGAGCCCAACGGCGTGATCATCGACGGCAACCCGGCTGTGACGGAGATGCTCGGACACGCGTCGTCCGAACTGGTCGGCCTCTCGGTTGACGCGCTCGTCGACGACGATGACCGGGCCTCGGCGGGCGAGCACTTCAGAGCCGTCATGAACGGCGAGTCGGAAGACCGCCGTCTCGAGCTCAGGTACCGCCACAAGAACGGTGACCTCGTCTGGGGCGGCCTTGCGGTCTCGGTCGTGCGCTCAGAGGAAGGAGAGCCGCAGTTCGCGATCTACATGATCGAGAACGTCACGGAGCGTAAGCACGCCGAGGAAGAGCTGCGCCTGCACGCAGAGATGTCCGAGTACCAGGCGCTCCACGATGCTCTCACGGGGCTTCCGAACCGGACGCTCTTCCGCGACCGTATCGAGCAGACGCTCCTGACCGCCGAGCGCGAGGGCGGCCGCATCGCGATGCTGCTCCTCGATCTCGATCGCTTCAAGGAGGTCAACGACACCCTAGGCCACGCTGCCGGCGACCAGGTCCTGTGCGAGGTCGCCCGGCGGCTCGAGTCGTGCCTGCGCGCAAGCGACACTGTCGCGCGTCTCGGCGGCGACGAGTTCGGGATGCTGCTGCCGAAGCAGACCGAGTCGTCGGAGATCGTGCCGCTGCTCGAGAAGATCCAGGCTGCGGTCGAGAAGCCGATCGAGATCGACGGTCTCCCGCTCGGGATCGAGGGCTCGATCGGCGTCGCGTTCTACCCCGACAACGCCGTCGGAGTCGAAGAGCTCATGAAGCACACCGACGTGGCGATGTACACGGCGAAGCAGGATAACCGCGCCTACAGCTACTACGAGCGCTCCACGGACACCCACGATCCCGTGCAATTGACGCTCATCGGCGAGCTAAGGCGTGCGATCGATAAGCACGAGCTCGTCCTCTACTACCAGCCGAAGGCGAGCTTCTCGGAGGGCACGGTCGAAAGTGTTGAGGCTCTCTTGCGCTGGATGCATCCGGAACGCGGGCTACTGGGGCCGGACGAGTTCATCCCGATCGCGCAGGAGACGGGGCTGATGAAGCCGCTCACGCTCTACGTCCTTGACGAAGCCCTGCGACAGGCGCGTAGGTGGCACCAGACGGGTATAGAGCTCGCCGTTTCGGTCAACGTCGGGCGGCGCAACATGCTCGACCTAAACTTTCCCGACGATGTGGCCGCGGCGCTCGAGATGCACGGCGCCGACCCGTCCTGGCTCGAGCTCGAAGTTACCGAGTCGACAATGCTCGACGACCCGTTCCGAGCCAAGCTCGTCTTCGAGCGGCTGGATGCGATGGGTGTACGTATCTCGATCGACGACTACGGCACGGGCTACTCCTCGCTTGCCTACCTGCGCGACCTTCCGGTCAGTGAGATCAAGATCGACCGCTCCTTCGTCCTCAATATGACGAGCCGCACCGACGACGAAATGATCGTCCGCTCCACGATCGATCTTGGCCGAAACCTGGGCCTGCGGGTCGTCGCGGAGGGAGTCGAGACCGAGGAGGCCTGGAACCGCCTGGCCGAACTCGGCTGCGATGTCGCTCAGGGCTACCTGCTCACTCGACCCGTGCCGCCGGAGGAGCTGGCGAAGTGGCTCGCACTCTGGCGCAGAGGTCGGGGGCAGCCGCGCCGTAAGAGCAGCTGACCGTCGTCTGCGTCACAACGGCGCTGAAGTCGCGCTCGAGCGCTCGAGGCTGCCAGGCAGGGCTAGGCGCCGTCTGCGTCGAATCGTTGCGGGCGATGGCGCTCACTCAGGAAGCCCTCTATCAGGAGCTGGATCTCGACCTCGAGCTGTCGTGGTCGGAGCGGGATCTCCCCGAACGTGAGCGGACGAAGCACGTTCACCGCCTCCATCCCTATCTGGGCAAGTTCGTCCCGCAGCTGGTCGAGGTGCTGCTCGGCCGCTACTTCAGGCCCGGGCAGCACGTTCTCGATCCCTTCGCCGGATCGGGGACGACGCTCGTGCAGGCGCTCGAGAGCGGGCTGGATGCGACCGGTATCGACATCGCCGCCTTCAACTGCCTGCTCATGCAGGTCAAGACCCGTCGCTACGAGCTCTTCTCGCTCGAGCGAGAGATCAGAAGCGTCGTTGCCGAGCTCGACTCTATCGCGGCGCCCGGCGCTTCGCCCGCTTCCGGCTCGTCCTATCTGGACGACTGGTACGCGCCGCAGGCACTCGCTGAGCTGATCGGTTTCCGCGAGCTGATAGCCGGCCGCGAGCACGCCGATCTGCTTCGCGTCGTTCTCACCCGCGCCGCCCGCTCGGCCCGGCGCACGCGCCACTTCGATCTCGAGTTTCCGCGCCAGCCCCAACTCGAGCCGTACTGGTGCCACAAGCACCGCCGCACCTGCCGCCCGGTCGAGACCGCCTCGCACTTTCTCCGCCGCTACGCCCTCGACACGCTCAAGCGCGTCAAGGAGTTCCAGCGCCTGCGCTCGCGTGGCCGCGAGGCGACCGTGGTGCACGCCGATTCGTGTTCGATTCCGCTCGAAGGCGCCTATGACGGCATCGTCACCTCGCCGCCCTATCCCGGCCTGATCGACTACCACGAGCAGCATCGCTACGCCTACGAGCTGCTCGCCCTCGACGATCTCCACGAGCAGGAGCTCGGCGCGGCCGCAACCGGAACAGGCCGTGCCGCTCTCTCGAGCTACTGCGCCGGGATCGCCCGGGTGCTCGAGAACATGCGCCCCGCCCTGCGTCCGGGCGCGCCGCTGGCGATCGTTATCAACGATCGCCGCGACCTCTATCCGGAGATCCTCGCCCGTGCCGGGCTGGAGCTCGAAGCTCGTCACCACCGCCACGTCAATCGCCGCACCGGCCGCCGCGCCGGAGAGTATTTCGAAGACGTTCTGATCGCTCGCTACGCCCGGTAACCACCGCGAGCGCGGGACAAGCCCGCGAGATCGCGGCGAGGTCTGATCCCCCTCCGATCTCGTCGCTGATCTCGCGTGCCCGATTTGCTCGGACGGCACACACGAATCGGTCGTGGTTCGCTGCTCGGGGAAGCGCCGCCGTCTGGAACCGGAGGTTTTCCGGCCGCTGCACAGGGCGGCCAGTGATACTTCGCGCGTGCCCCTGAAGCCCTCGCTCGGAGTTCACGATCTCTTCGCCGGCCTGGGCCGTTTCGTCGTTCGTTTCCGCTACCTGGTCGTGCTCGTCTGGGCGCTCGGCACGTTCCTGGCGGTCGCCTTTCTTCCCTCGCTCGGCAGCGTCTCCAAGAGCGACAACGCCGCCTTCCTTCCGGCGGGGACGCCCAGTATCCGCGCCGCCAGCCTGGCTGCTCCCTTCCAGCGCGCGAACTCGGCCACGGCACTGATCGTCGCTGCGAGTACCAAGGGGCGTCTCACCGCCGCCGATCAGCGGGCGATCACGCGCCTCGAAACGCGCGTCGCTCGTGTTAGTCACGTCGCCCAGGTGCGCGACCAGGGCCTGTCGAGCGACGGTGTGGCGCGACGCGCCTTCGTCCAGCTCGACCTCTCCCGTTACGCCGGTGGGGGCGAGACGCAAACGGCGATCGCAAATATCCGTGCTGTTCTCACGCACTTCGCCAAGCCGGGCTTGCAGCTGCATCTGACCGGGCAGGCGGCTCTGCAGGTCGATCGCTACCAGCAGTCGCACCGCGTGCGCAGCGACACGCAGCTCTACTCGGTCATCTTCATCGTCCTGCTCCTGTTCGTGATCTTCCGGGCCTTCCTGGCGCCGCTCGTGACCCTGCTGCCGGCGGCGCTCGCGCTTGTGCTGGCCGGCCCGGTCGTCGCCGAGGCGACGAAGATTGGCGTTCAGGTCTCGGATCTGACCCAGATCCTGCTGATCGTGCTGATGCTCGGGGCCGGCACCGACTACGGGCTCTTCCTGATCTTCCGCGTGCGTGAGGAGCTGGCGCAGGGGTTGGAGCCGCGTCAGGCGGTTGTGCGAGCGCTGGAGAGAGTGGGCGAGACGATCACCTTCTCGGCGGCTACGGTAGTGGCTGCGCTGCTCTGCCTGCTCTTAGCCACCTTTGGCCTCTACAGAGGTCTGGGGCCGGGCCTGGCGATTGGAGTCGGGATGCTCTTACTCTCGGGGCTGACGCTCTTACCGGCGCTGCTTGCGATTCTCGGGCGGGCCGTCTTCTGGCCGACGCGGCCGCAGGCGGGAAAGGTCTACCGCGGTCTCTGGGGAGCGATCGCGGGCCGGATCGTGCGTCGCCCGGTGACGACGCTGGTGATTGGTTTCGTCCTCTTCGGAGGCATCGCGACAGCGCTTCTCGCCTATCAGCCGGCCGGTTTCTCGAACGCCAGCGCCCCGCCCGGAAGCGACTCGCAGCGCGGCTCGAAGATCGTCGCCGCGCACTTCGCCGCCGCCGCCGCCAATCCCACCGACGTGATCTTCCATCTGCGCAACTTGTTCTGGCTCGACCCTGGGCGGCTCACCCTGGCCGAGCGATCGCTGCGCGAATCCGGTCTCTTCGCGGCGCTCGCGGGCCCGCTCGATCCGAACGGTCTGCCGCTCGCGGTCGGTCAACTCCAGCTTCTTCATAAAGAGCTCGGCGACCCCGTTCTCCTTCCCGAGCTGCAACGGCGCGGGAGCACGATCGCGCCTTCTCTCTACCAGGCCTACCGCGGCACCGGGCAGTTCGTCAGCGCCGACGGAAAGACCGTCCAGCTCTACGCCTTGCTGACCGCCGGCGATCCCGCCAGCGCGAAGGCGATGAACGCCGTTCCCGCCATTCGCCGGGCGGTCGGCGTGGCGGCGAGCAGCATCGACGCGACCGCCTCGGGCGTTGTCGGCACAGCGCCCTCCTCCTACGACATCAGCCGGCTCTCGGCGACCGATCTCGTGCGCGTCATCCCGATCGTCCTGATCGCGATCGGCATCCTCCTTGCCCTGCTCTTGCGCAGCGCCGTTGCGCCGATCTATCTGATTCTCTCGGTCGGGCTTTCCTACGTGACCGCGCTGGGGCTGGCCGTGCTCGCCTTCGTCGTTATCGGCGGCGATCAGGGACTGAACTTCGTTCTGCCCTTCTTCATGTTCATCTTCCTGATGGCGCTGGGCGAGGACTACAACATCCTCGTCATGAGCCGCATCCGCGAGGAGGCTGCCCGGTGGCCGCTGAGCGAGGCGGTTACACGGGCGGTGGCGGCGACCGGAACCACGGTCACTTCGGCGGGCCTGATCCTGGCCGGGACGTTCGGCGTCCTGACCATCTCCGGCAACGGCCAGGTGCGCCAGATCGGTCTCGGCCTGGCCGCCGGGATCCTGCTCGACACCTTCTTCGTGCGCACGCTGCTCGTGCCCTCGACCGTCTCGTTGATCGGGCGCTGGAACTGGTGGCCGTCCAGGCTCGGGCGCCGACCCTAGCTTCGTGCGACCGATTCTGCGCTTCGGCGCGAATCTCCGCTCGGCGGGTGGCGCGCTGTCAGTCTCACGGGTAAGAGAGGACCGGCGCGAAGTGCCTATTTTTCTTTCGGCACAGAGACGGCACATCCCAGAGCGACTTTTCTCGATACCGTATTACGCCCCGTGGGTGGGTTATTAGAGCGCCTAGCGAAACGAAGCACTCCACCGCCTGGCCGCGCTCGGCGGCGCGATTCGTTGTCCTCGGTCGCATCCGTAGCCCCGGCTACGAATACGACGCTGCGTCCTAGCCTCGCACTCACCGATCGCACCCAGCCGGCGGGTCTTCATTCCGCTATGCGCTCCGGGGAGGAGAGGTGGGTCCCGCCGATTTTGGCGCCGACGCCTCAACGGCTCGAGCCCGTATCACCACAACTCGCGCGTCTCTCGGCACCGATTCGTGACAGACGCGTGACGCTTCTCCGCCTAGCCTGAGCGAGTGCTCGCGCAGATGCTGACCTACGCGCTCGTCGGGTTGGAGCCGCGGCGGGTGGAGGTCGAGGCGCATCTGCAAAAGGGAGTGCCCTCGTTTGCGATCGTCGGGCTGGCCGACCGCGCCTGCCAGGAGGCGAAGGAGCGCGTTCGCAGCGGCATCGTCTCGGCCGAGCTCGAGTGGCCGCTCAGGCGAATCACCGTCAACCTGGCGCCCGCCGAGCTGCGCAAGGAGGGCTCCGGCTTCGACCTGACGATCGCGCTTGCGATCCTCGCCGCCTCGCACCAGATCCCCGCCGCCTCGCTCAGGGAGCATGCGGCCGTGGGTGAGCTGGCGCTCGACGGCAGGGTGCGGCCGGTCGGGGGAGCGCTGGTCGTCGCCGAGGGAGCGCGGCGGGCTGGAATCGAGTTCGTGCTCTGCGCCGCGGAGTCGGCGCGCGAAGTGGCGCTGGCGGGCGTCGATCCCGTCCCCGTCCATCATCTCGCCGAGGCGGTCGCGTACATTCGTGGCGACTGGCTGCCCGAGCCGCCGCCGCTAACTGCGAACGGACGAGTTCCCTTCACCTGCCCCGATCTAGCCGAGGTTAAGGGACAGCGCCGCGGGCGCCGGGCGCTCGAGATCGCCGCTGCCGGCCGCCACAACCTGCTCCTGGCAGGACCGCCGGGAACCGGCAAGACGATGCTCGCACGAAGGTTGCCCGGGATCCTGCCGCCGCTGGTGCGGGAGGAGGCGCTCGAGGTGACGCGTATCCACTCGGTCGTCGGCCTGCTCCCGTCCGGGCAGCCGCTCGTTGCCGAGCCTCCCTTCCGCGCGCCCCATCACTCCTCGTCGATGCCCGCGATCGTCGGCGGCGGCAGCGGCCCGACCCCCGGCGAGGCCAGCCTGGCGCACCGTGGCGTTCTCCTTCTCGATGAGTTCCCCGAGTTCCAGCGCCCGGTACTGGAGGCGCTGCGCCAACCGCTCGAGGACGGCGTCGTCAGCGTCGCCCGCGCCAACGGGCGCGCCGTCTTCCCGGCCCGCTTCCAGCTGGTGGCGACGATGAACCTCTGCCCCTGCGGCGGCCGCGGCGATGCGGCGGGCTGCTCCTGCTCGGCCGCGAGGCTGGCGCACTTCCGCGAGAAGCTCTCCCGTGCGCTACTCGATCGCTTCGACCTGGTGGTGGCGATGCCGCGCCCGCGCGCCGCCGAGCTGGACGGGAGCGGGGAGGAGACCTCGGCACTCGTGCGCGAGCGCGTGCAGGCGGCGCGGGAGCGGCTCGAAACAAGGCCGCCGCGGATGAGCAGCGAGGCGCGGGTGCTTCTAACCGAGGCGGTCGAGAGGCTGCCGCTCTCGGGGCGCGGGCGGGCGCGGGTCGCCCGGGTGGCGCGTACGATCGCGGCGCTCGCGGGCGCCGAAGAGATCGCGCGCGAGCACCTGGCCGAGGCGCTCTCCTACCGCATCCCGCCGGAGCTGACGGGCACGTGAAGGCCGAACGGGGCTACCGCGTCCTGACCCGTCGCAGCGCGGACTATCCGGCGCTCCTGGATGCCATACACGATCCGCCGAAACGGCTCTATCTGCGCGGAGACGGCTCGCCCCGGCTGCTCTCCTGCCCGGTGGTGGCGATCGTCGGCACTCGCTCCTGCTCGCCTTACGGCGCCCAGGTGGCACGGCGGCTCGGGCGCGAGCTGGCGGCGGCGGGCGCCGTCGTCGTCAGCGGCCTGGCGCGAGGAATCGACGCCGAGGCTCACCGCGGCGCCCTCGAGGGCGAGGGCGCGACCGTGGCTGTGCTCGGTTGCGGCATCGATCGCGACTATCCGCGCGCCCACTCGGCGCTGGCGCAACGGATCGCCGCCGGCGGCCTGCTCATCTCGGAGTACGAGCCCGGCACCGAGCCGGCGCCCTGGCGCTTCCCGGCCCGGAACCGCATCATCGCCGGCCTGGCCCGGGTGACGATCATCGTCGAGGCGCGGGCGCGGAGCGGCGCTCTGATCACCGCCGACTTCGCGCTCGAAGAAGGGCGCGAGGTCTTCGCCGTCCCGGGCGAGATCACCTCGGCGCTCTCGCGCGGAACCAACGAGCTCCTGCGCCTGGGCGCCGCGCCGCTGGTCGAGCCGGAAGACGTGATCGACGCGCTAGGGCTCGAGAAAGCGCCGGCGCCGCGGGCTATCCGGCTTTCAGAAGAGGCGAGCCGGGTTCGGGAGTTGCTGGCCGATCGCTCGGCTTCGGTAGACGATCTCGTTGGGAAATCGGGGCTCGCGGCGGACGCGGTCGCGGCGGCGCTGGTCGAGCTGGAGCTGACGGGAGAGGCGGTCTGTGCGGAGGGTGTGTACCGGTTGCACTAGGCGCTTCGAAACACGCCGCCGCGTGTGATGGGATATTCCCGCGCGCGTTAGGAACGTGTGACGTGTGGGCGGGATCGAACCCTTTTACTAGCGGCCCTTTTGTGGGAACTTCGTATCTGTACGCTGTTCTCGTATAGCGAAGGAGCGCTGGGCTGATGGGCATCGAACCGACGGGCGGCGGTGGACACGCTGTCCTCGAGGATCCGACAGGAAGACGTGCCCGCTGGCTGCGACGGGCCGGTCGTTGCGTGTTCTTGCTGTTTCTGGCCTGGCTGTTGGCGATCGTGCTGGGTGGGCTCGGTTTGATGCCGGTCGAGGGGATTCCGTTCGCACACGTTCTGCGACCTTCGCAAGGCCCGCCCGTGCTCACGAAGCTGCCGCAACCTCGGCAGCCTTCCGCCTCGGATCTCCGTCCGGCGCTGTCGGCCAAGGTGTTTGCGGCAACGGTTGCTAGGTCTGGTCAGCAGACGCCAGGTAGTGCTGCCGGGTCGCACGGAAAAAGCGCGACAGCGCCCGGGCAGACGAAGACGAGCCCGTCCTCCACCGTGTCGCACGGAAAGAGCGCGACAGCGCCCGGACAGACGAAGACGACTACCGTGTCGCACGGGAAGAGCGCGACAGCGCCCGGGCAGACGAAGACGAGTCCGTCCTCAACCGTGTCGCACGGGAAGAGCGCGACAGCGCCCGGGCAGACGAAGACGACGTCGACATCTACAGTGAAATCGAAGAAGCCTTAACGTGCACGCGCTGGGGCGGTTACGGGTTCGTGCCCACTGGGGCTTGCTCTCGTTCTGCTTCGTTGTTGCGGCCTTCGCGATCCTGTTTGAAGGGATTGCGACCCACACGATTGGTGCGAGCGGCGTAGGTGCGCCTGAGGCGGCGGGCGGGCAGGCGCCGCTTGCCCATAGCCGGCCGATTCTGAGCGCTCAGGGCTCGCGACTCTTTTCCACCCAGCCACGGCCCGGTCGACGGATCGCGCTGACGTTCGATGATGGGCCCGATCCGCGTTGGACGCCGAAGATCGCGGCGATCCTGCGCCGAGAGCATATCCCGGCGACGTTCTTTGTCATCGGCAGCGAGGCGGCTCGCCATCCCGATCTCATACGCCTGCTCGTGAGTGACGGGAACGAGCTCGGGAACCACACCTTCACGCATGTTGCGCTCTGGAACGGCCCGGGCTGGCAGCGACGGCTCCAGCTCGACTTGACCGAGGCGGTGATCGTAGGGATCACCGGCCACTACACGCGGCTCATTCGCCCACCGTATTCGGCGACCACCGACGCAGTAACAAGCCAAGATGAGCGCGCCCTAGCCGCGCTTGTCGGACGCCGTTACCTGATCGTCCTCGCGGACTACGAATCGCAGGACTGGGCCCGTCCGGGAGTCGCCAAGATCGTCCGCGACGCGAGCCCGCCCGGAACAACGGGGGGGATCGTGATGTTCCACGACGGCGGTGGCAATCGCAGCGAGACCGTAGTTGCTCTGGCGCGGTTGATCCCGCTTCTACGCGCGCGCGGCTTCCGCTTCGTGACGGTTGCCGAGCTTGCCGGCCTGCCGCGGAACGCCGTCGAGCCGGCAGCCTCCGGATGGGAGCGGCGCCGCGGTGTGGTCTTCGCCGCCGCGGTGCGCTTCGGGTTCTTGCTCGTGCGAGCGCTTCTGTTGATGGTTGGACTGGTTGGCATCCTCTTTGCCGCCCGCGTCGTGCTCGTGCTCAGCCTGGCCGGCTACCAGCGTCGCTCGACGAAGCGGCTCGCACCCTCGCCTGCGTACCTACCGTCTGTCGCCGTTGTCGTTCCCGCCTACAACGAGGGTGTCGGGATCGAACTTGCCGTCCGTTCGCTCGCGGCAAGCGACTATCCGGAGTTCGAGGTTGTCGTCGTCGACGACGGCTCGACCGACGACACGGCCGAGATCGTCGAGCGGCTCGCGCTGGAACGAGTGCGACTCCTGCGTAAACCGAACGGCGGCAAGCCCTCCGCGCTCAACGCCGGCATCGACGCGTCGTCGGCGCCCGTCATCGTGATGGTCGACGGGGACACCGTCTTCGAGCCCGAGGCGTTGCGGCGACTCGTGCAGCCGCTCGGGGATCCGGCAGTCGGTGCCGTCTCGGGGAATACAAAGGTCGGTAACCGGGGCGGGTTGCTTGGCCGCTGGCAGCACATCGAATACGTGACAGGCTTCAATCTCGACCGGCGCATGTACGAGGTTCTCCAGTGCACACCGACGGTGCCCGGCGCGATTGGCGCCTTCCGCCGGGACGCGCTCGCGGAGGTCGGCGGCGTCTCCGGGGAAACGCTGGCCGAGGACACCGACCTGACCTTGGCGATCGGCCGCACCGGCCGCCGCGTCGTCTACGCCGAGGACGCGCGTGCCTGGACAGAGGCGCCTTCGAGTTTCGGCGATCTCTGGCGGCAGCGCTATCGCTGGTCGTACGGAACCATGCAGGCGGTCTGGAAGCACAAGCGCGCGCTGCTTACGCGCGACCCGCGCGAGCGCCGGATCGGCCGGCTCGCGCTGCCCTACATGATCCTGTTCCAGATTCTGCTACCGATCCTCGCTCCGTTGATTGACGTGTTCGCCCTATACGGACTCCTGTTCACCAACCCCGTGCCGGTGCTCGCGTTCTGGCTCGGCTTCAATGCTCTGCAATTCCTGCTCGCAGCAGTCGCCTTCAGGATGGACAAGGAGCCGCTTCGTCCTCTCTGGGCCCTCCCGCTGCAACAGTTCGTCTACCGGCAGCTGATGTACCTCGTGATCATCGAGTCCACGGTCAGCGCACTCGCCGGCGCTCGAGCCCACTGGCGCCACCTCACCCGCACCGGCGAAGTCGACGTTAAGACCGCTTGATTTGCGAGCGCGGCGCCGCTCGCCGAGCCGGGCGACGTGCTCGTCCGTCCAGCGCGGGCTCTTTCGCGTGAGCGATCCGTTCCAAGCGGACAAGCCGCCGCTGGCTGTACCGTGTGACCAGGCGACCGTCACCGAGTCGCGGCTTGGCGTCCGACGAAAGAGGGGTTCGAATGAGTTCGAGTACCAAGAAGCGGCAGACAATGGCGAAGATGACGCGGGAGCGGGCCGTCAAGGAGAAACGCGCGCGAAAGCAGGAGAAGAAGGACGAGAGGAAGCTGGCAGCGGCCGCCGCACTGAGCGCCGAAGAGGCCGGTATTCCGCTCGAGGCCGCCGGCGACGAGATGGCGAGCGACTGAGTCGTTCGCCCGGGCTTGCCGTTACCACCGCGGTCCTCAAGCTGAAGCCGGCGTGGCTCGAACCGGCTTCGCGTCGTCGTGAGCTGAGCCAACGGCCAGCGTTGACAGCGCGCTGAACGACGCAAGGGCGTCTGTGTAAAGCGGACTTATAATCGTGCAGAGGTTTCACGGAAAACTTCTGGTTAGGAGGTTCCTGTGCACGCCTACACACTCATGCTCGCGGGTTTCAGGCGGCATGTCCGGGTTCTTGCGGCTCTCGTGCTGGCACTTGCCGTTGTCAGCACCGCTTCGGCCGCGGGCAGCCTGTACAAGGGCAAGGTGAAGGCCGGAGGAACGCTCAGCTTCCGCACGACCGCGACCTCGGTGGTCGGCTTCAAAGCCTCGCCGACCGTCCCCTGCAACTCGTACGCCACAGGTAGCAGCTTTCTCGAGGTTCATTACCTCCCGCTACAGACCAAGACGCCGCTGAAGAACGGGCACTTCAAGATCACCTACAAGGGTCCCTTCAGCACGCACGTCACCGTCACGGGGACGGTCAAAGGCGCCTCGGCAAGCGGAACGCTCGATCTTGGCTATACAAAGACAAGCGGCACGGCCATCTACGCCTGCCAGTGCAAGTCGACCTGGACGGCCAAGAAAGCGTGAGCTGAAGCGGTGTCTGTTGACACCCGGACGCCCAGGATTCCTGGGCGTCGTGTATCGCTAGAGCGGCAGCTCCAGCACGCTCTCCAGCTCTCCGACCCGCTCCAGCACCACCAGCGCCAGCGCCAGGTCCTGGATCGCCAGTCCGGTTGAGTCGAAGGTCGTGATCTCCTCCGCGCTACGTCGGCCGGGCGCCAGGCCCGCGAGGACGTCGCCGAGTTGGGTCACCTGACTTTGTTCGAGCAGGTGCTCGCGAACGGAGTGCTGTAGCTCGCCGGCGTGGGAGGCCTGTGTCCAGTCGTCGCAGAAGACGTGCGTGCGGGCGATCTCGCGCGGGGCGATCTCGCACTTGCCGGGGCCGTCGGCGCCCATCAGGCTGACGTGCTGGCCGGGGAGGAGGGAGCTCTCGGTAAAAAGCGGTTCGTAGGCGGGCGTGACCGTGGCGACGATGTCGGCGGCGAGCGCCTCGTCCCGACCTGCCGCGACGCTTACGCCCAGCTCCTCGGCGGCGGCACGGGCTCGCGTGGGATTGAGGTCCCAGAGCACGACCTCGCGGCCGCGAGTGAGGAAGGTGCGCGCGGTCGCCTTGCCGTTGACCCCGGCACCGATCACGGCCGCGGCTCCGGCATCGGGCCGGGCCAGCGTCTCGGCGGCCAACACCGCGGCGGCGCCCGTACGCAGCGCGGTTAGCGCCGAGCCCTCGAGCACGGCGACCGGCATCCCGGTCTCTGCGTCCGAGACGAGCATGATCGCCTTCACCGTCGGCAGCCCGCGTTCGAGGTTGACCGGGAAGGAGGTGACCCATTTGAGCACCGCGTGGCCGGCGCCGATCGCCGGCATGGCGCGGAAGTCGCCGTTCGGATAGGCGGGCACGTAGACCTTGGGCGGCATCGACCACTCGCCGCGGGCGTAAGCGATGAAGCCCTCCCGCACCGCTTCGACGGCGCGCTCGGGCGAGACGACGGCGAGGACGTTCTCGGCGGTCAGAAACGGGATCACGCTCGAAGCGTAGTCTCGTAAGAGCGGGAAACGAGCACTCCGCCGCTTGGTTGAGCTCGGCGAGACTGTGTTGTTTCGGCACGAAGCCGGCACGTTCCCGTGCGTCCGTTCTCGATACCGTGCTACACCCCGCGGGAGGGCGGGGGGAGTAGGGTGGATTAGCGAGGTGCCAGAACGCCGAGAAGTACCAGTCGCGCTCAATCGACGGGTCTTCATCCTCTGAGCCCCGGAGATGATTGACTACCGCCCAATGGCCGCCGCACCGAGCATCGTCGTCGAGAACCTGCGCATCCGTCGCGGCGGCGTGATCGTGCTCGACGAGCTCTCGCTCTCGGTCGCCGCCGGCCGGGTCACGGGCCTGCTCGGGCCGAGCGGGAGCGGCAAGACGACGCTGATGCGCGCGATCGTCGGCGTCCAGATCGTGGAGTCGGGGACGATCGCGGTGCTGGATGAGCCCGCCGGCACGCCGTCTCTGCGCTGGAAGGTCGGTTACATGACCCAGAACCCGGCCGTCTACGGCGACCTGACCGTGCGTGAGAACCTGCGCTACTTCGCCCGCATCCTCGACGCCGCGCCCGAGAGCGTGGACGAGGTGCTCGAGACCGTCGACATGACGCCGTTTGCCGGACGCGTTGTCAACAAGCTGTCGGGCGGCCAGCGGGCGCGCGTCTCGCTGGCGACAGCGCTGGTCGGAAGCCCCGAGCTGCTCGTCCTCGACGAGCCCACGGTCGGGCTCGACCCGGTGCTCAGGCGCGATCTCTGGAAGACCTTCAACGATCTCGCCGAGCAAGGGAAGACGCTGCTCGTCTCCAGCCACGTGATGGACGAAGCCGACCACTGCCACGACCTGCTGCTTCTGCGCGAGGGCACCCTGGTGGCGACCGGCACCCCGGCGAGCGTGCGCAAGCAGAGCGGCCGGCGCGACCTCGACGAGGCCTTCTTGGCCCTGATCAAGGAGGAGGTCGCGTGAGCTTCCGCGCCACTTTCGCCACGGCGGTGCGCGTGCTCAACCAGCTTCGCCGCGATCCGCGCACGTTGGCTCTGCTCCTTTTCGTTCCGGTTTTACTCGTCTTCTTGCTCGAGCAGCTCTTTGCCGACCGCAGAGTCATCTTCCAGCAGATCGGCGGACCGCTGCTTGGCCTTTTCCCCTTGATCGCAATGTTCCTGGTCACCTCGATCACAATGCTCAGGGAGCGGGTTTCGGGCACGCTCGAGCGGCTGATGGCGTTGCCGCTCGCCAAGCTCGACATCCTCGCCGGCTACGCGATTGCCTTCGGGTTCGTGGCTGCTCTGCAGGCGATACTCGTCTCGATCGTCGCCTTCGGATTCCTCGGGCTCGATACCCAGGGACCGTCCTGGGCGGTCGTACTGCTCGCGGTATCGAACGCGATCCTGGGCATGTCGCTCGGGCTCTTCGTCAGCGCGTTTGCCCGCACCGAGTTCCAGGCGATCCAGTTCATGCCCGCCTTCATCCTCCCGCAGATCCTGCTCTGTGGCCTCTTCACGCCGCGCTCGCAGATGGCGGGCTGGATGCGCGGAGTCTCGGACGCGCTTCCCTTCACCTACGCCTACGACGCGCTCCACCGCGCGACCAAGCTCGGAGTCTTCGACGAGCGCTTCGCGCTCGACCTCTCGGTCACGATCGGAGTGACGGTGCTCGCGCTCGCTCTCGGCGCCTCGACGCTGCGGCGGCGCACCGGCTAGAAAGATGAAGCGCCCGGAGCTGCTCGAGCGCCTCACCCGGCTCTTGCTCGAGCTGGAACGGCCTCATCCCGTCCGCGTCGCCGTCGACGGACCCGACGCCGCCGGCAAGACGATGCTCGCCGACGAGCTAGCCGAGCTCCTGGCGGGGGAAAGGCCGATCATCCGAGCCGGGATCGATGGCTTCCACAACCCGCGCGAGTACCGCCTTCGCCGCGGCCCGGATTCGCCCGAGGGCTACTTCCTCGACTCCTTCGACTACGATGCGCTGCGCGCGCTGCTGCTCGAGCCGCTCGGCCCGCGCGGCTCCCGGCGTTACCGGTGCGCCTGTTTCGACTATCGGATTGACGAGAAGGTCGAGGCGCCGGAAGAGGAAGCCTCGCCCGACTCGATCCTTCTCTTCGACGGCGTCTTCCTGCTCCGTCCCGAGCTGCGACCGCTCTGGGACTTCTCGATCTTCGTGCACGCGGATTTCGACGAGATCGTCCGCCGCGCCGAAGCCCGCGACCGCGAGTTGATGGGAGGCGTCGAGGCCGTCAGGGAGCGCTATCGCAGCCGCTACATACCCGGGCAAGAACTGTATTTAAGCCGCTGCGCTCCGCAGGAGGTTGCAGACGTGGTCGTCGACAACACGAATGTGCTGGAGCCGAAGTTGGTTAGATCCTCCCGTTGATAACGCCCATCAACGTAGTGATCGCGCGAAGGCTTCACGAGACTTCTTCGAGCCCAAAACGGAGGGACCCACCTCTCCACCCCCCACCCACTGTGTAGTTCTTAGATCTATGAAATCCGTCCGGCTCTACAGGGAGAGTGCCTGCCGTGCCGGGATGACTCAGCCACCCGTTGACCTCGTGTCCTT
>Ga0187886_1000463_pt1 | contig 48420 bp, 44 predicted proteins | sample June2016WEW_20_1_FD_133001 | JGI IMG/M metagenome (GOLD analysis project Ga0187886, IMG submission 133001) | Peatland microbial communities from SPRUCE experiment site at the Marcell Experimental Forest, Minnesota, USA - June2016WEW_20_150 | ecosystem: Environmental > Terrestrial > Soil >... | reverse complement strand
CCCGTCCCCGGAGCTGGTGCAACTGTGACAGCCCGAACCGCTCGACCCCTTCGATGATGATCAGAGAGGCATTGGCCACGTCAATTCCGACCTCGATTACCGTTGTGGCCACCAGGATCTGAACCGTCCCGGCCCGGAAACCCTCCATCACCCGCGCCTTCTCTTCGATCTTCAGCCTGCCGTGCAGGAGGCCCACGTTATACTCCGGAAACTCCTCCTGCAATTCGGTGGCCCGGTTTACCGCCGCCTCCGCCTCCAGCTTTTCTGATTCCTCGATCAGGGAACAGACCACGTAGGCCTGCCTCCCGGCTTCCAGTTCCTTGCGCAGAAACTGGTAAGCCCGCTGCTTCTCCGGAGGCGGCAGAAAGTAGGTCTTAACCCCCTGCCTTCCTGGTGGTAGTTGGTCGATCACCGACAGATCCAGATCGCCGTACAAGGTGAGCGTGAGGCTGCGGGGGATGGGGGTGGCGGTCATCACCAGCACATCGGCCTGGGGAGCCTTGGACTGCAGGATATCCCGCTGCCGGACACCAAAACGGTGCTGTTCATCAATGACGATCAGGCCCAGATTATCAAAATCAACCTCTTTTTCCAGCAGCGCATGCGTGCCTACAATGATATCAATGCCGCCATTTTTCAAGGCCTCCAGGCGCTCTTCGCGCTCGCGCCTGGTGATCGAGCCCGTCAGCGCCGCCACCTGCACCCCCAGGCGCTCGGCCCAGTCTTTCAATCCGAGATAATGCTGCTCTGCCAGGACCTCGGTGGGAGCCATCAGCGCCCCCTGATAGCCAGCAGCCACAGTGTAAAACAGGGCGTACAGGGCCACTACCGTTTTTCCACACCCTACATCCCCCTGCACCAACCGGTACATGCGATGATCGCTGGACAGGTCCTTTCTGATCTCACCGAGCACCCGCTTCTGAGCCCGGGTCAGATCAAAGGACAACGACCTGACAAAGAGATCGGACAGGTCCGACTTGGGCTGGCGCATCACGCCCTGAAGCTGGATGGTGTTTTGAATCATCCTCAATCCCAGTTGAAATAAAAAAAGCTCTTCAAAGGCCAGGCGCTCCCGGGCCCTTTTCAGAACTTCCAGATCGCTGGGGAAATGAACCTGCATCAAGCTCTCCGCCAACGGCAGCAACTGCAGTTCATCTCTCAATTGTGCCGGCAGCAGGTCTTTCGCCCAGGTCGCATATTGTTTGACCAGCTTGTACATGATCCTTCTCAGGGTGCGCTGGCTGAGATCTTCAGTGGCACTATAAAATGGTACTATGCGACCCACATGAATTGCTTCTTGGGAATCGCCCAACTCGTAATCGGCAACCGCAATTTCGCTCCCGAACAGCCCGTATTCAACTTTTCCGGTCACCGTGATCGGCAGTCCCCGGCGCAGGGATCTCTTTAAAAAGGGCTGGTTGAACCAGAGGGCCGTAACTGCGCCCTGCCCAGTCCTGAGTTCGGCCCGGATTATGGTCAATCCCCGGCGGGTTAAGGATGTTTCCACCTTGGCAATGACGCCCTTGACGGTGGCGGTATCGCCCGGTTTCAGTTGATCCGCCTGGCTGATCCGCCGGTCCTCATAACGCCGCGGCAGATAGTAGAGCAGATCGAATAAGTTCCTGACGCCCAGTTTGCCGAGCAGCTTTACCCTGGCCTCTCCGAGCTGCGGTAAAGAGTTGACGGACACATTGCCCAACTCACTGGCGGTTAGTAACTTGATGGATGCGGCCCGGCTGTTCATTGGCTACTCGATGCTGATCAGGAAATAGTAGACCGGTTGCCCGCCCTCATGCACCTCTAATTCAATCTGCGGGTGGTTGCGGCGAATCAACGAGGCGATCCGGTCGGTCTCTTCCGGAGTTACTCCATTGCCTGCCAGCAGTGTCACCAGTTCGTCCTGTTCACCCAGCATCTGGTCAACCAGCGCCAGGACCACCTGGTCCAGGGATTGGCCCACTGTTACAATATCGTCTTGCCAGAGCCCGATCAGATCACCCTGCTTGATCTCTTGGTCTTTCAGAATCGCATCCCGGACTGCATAGGTCACTTCCGCGGCCTTGATCTGTCCTGCCGCCTGCTCCATCTTTTCGGTATTGGCAGCCATATCCAGGGAGGCATTGAAAGCCAGTAGGGCGGAGATCCCGGCTTGGACGCTGGTGGTGGGCAGCACTGACACCCTGCGGGAGACCAGCTTCTTGGCCTGTTCTGCCGCCATGATCAGATTCTTGTTATTCGGCAGGATCAGCACTTGCTGGTTGGGTATGGATTCGATAGCCCTGACGAACTCTTCTACGGGAGGATTCATGGTTTGGCCGCCTTCGATCAGTTGCATGGCGCCCAGGCTTTTAAAAATATCCTTTATTCCCTCTCCGGCTGCTACCGCCAACACGCCAATCTCCTGTGGGTTGGCGGGTAAGTCAGGAGTCAGGACCTCCCCGGGGGCGCTCTTCGCCTCGTCATGATCCAGGCTTTGGGCCGCTCCCCCGTGGGATTGTTTCCATTGGTCACGCATGTTGTTTATATGTATATTATGGAGGGTCCCCCGCTGCAGGCAGTACTCCAATACCTGTCCAGGGTGGTTGGAATGGACATGAACCTTGATCATGTCATCGATTTGGCCAACGATCAAGCTCCCGCCATAGCCCTGAAGGGTGTTGCGCAACATTTTCACGCAATGCGGGTCTCCCTGCACCAGAAATTCCACACAGTAGGTATAATCAAAGTCTTCCTCATCATCATCCTGAATAGGGAACTGTTCCGCCGGCTCCTGCGGAGTAACGGTCAGCGGAGAGTAGCTGCCATTGCCCAGAGCCTGCAAACCCCCTTCGAGAAAGACCATCAGTCCCTTGCCACCGGCATCCACCACACCGGCCTTTTTCAACACCGGAAGCAGTTCGGGAGTCAGTCGCAACGTCTCATTTCCCTTCTTAATGGCCAATAACAGCAGCTCCTTCAAATTGGACTCTGTTTTGGCGGCATCATTAATGCCCTGGGAAAACCCTCTGGCAACAGTCAACATCGTCCCTTCCACCGGCGTCATCACCGCATGGTAGGCCGTAGTAACCGCTGACTGCCAGGCCTTGGCAAATTGGGTCAGCGAAAGCTCATCATCACCCCTGACCCCATCGGCAAACCCGCGCACTAGCTGAGATAGAATGATACCGGAATTGCCCCTGGCGCCCATCAGGGAGCCCTTGGCCAGCGCCTCGCAGATGCCACTCAGGCTGGAGGTATTGGCCTGCTTCAACTCCCGTACTGCCGCCTGCATGGTCAGGTACATATTGCGACCGGTGTCTCCGTCAGGCACCGGGAAAACATTCAGCCTGTCAATTTCTTGTTGGTGATCGGCAAGGAAGGCCAGACCGCCTTCAAAAAGTAGTTTCAACTGTTCTCCAGTGACGCCCTCCAAGACCAAACTTGTTCCTCCTCGACAATTACTAAAAAACCCTGACTCCTGTCACGTTGATATTTACTTCAGCAGGGCGTATTCCGGTCATTTTTTCAACCTCATAGCAAACCGTCTCCATGATGCTGGTGGCAATTTCGGCGATCTTGACCCCATAACACATGATCACATACAGATCAATTTTTACTTCATCGCCCTCCAGGTTGACATCGACACCCTGGCTCAGGTCATCCCTCCCCAGGATTTCCGATACGCCCTGGCGGAACCCTTTGGAGACCATGCCCACAATGCCATAGCAACGCACGGCCGCTGCACCGGCAATGGTAGCCAGGGCCTCGCTGGAAACCTCGATGATACCGTACTCGGTTCTTGTTTTTTGGCCCACAATTCAGCCTCCTTTACACGGAGTATGAATTCACACTTGATTATATGCTAAAGATGTGGTTACAACAAGAACTCTGATCTATACTTGTCGTCGGTCAGTGATATTGTCATGGTATAACTCTTCAAGGAAAATGTCATCCCTCCTCAGACAGATACAATGGGAGGATAATACAAATGGATCTTGACACGGACAAGTTGTCCCTTTTTATTGCCAGCGCCGCTCCTTTTTGTTAGAATAGGTTTTGTGAGCATTGCAGGCTCTGAAGCCTTGCTTCCTAAATATGAGCAAAGCGAACATCAACGGTGCCGGGTCCGCGCCCGGCGGGTGCCCGCTTGCGGGCGCTTCAGATGAACAGTACAGCCTGCATTCAAGGAGGAAGTCACATGGCAATATGCGCTGTTTGTGGTAAAAAAGCTCGAATTGGTATGCAGGTCAGCCACAGCCATATCCGCACCAAGAGGTCCTGGTCGCCTAACCTGCAACCCATCAGAACCCTGGTCAAGGGTAAACCGGTGCGCCTGATGGTCTGCACCCGCTGTCTGAAAGCAGGCAAGATCAAGCGCGCCCTCTAGGAATCTGGTCCAGGCCAGCTTCCGCCAGCACCTGTCCGGTTTTCAGGGCAATCAACCGCACCAGGCCCCCATCGGCGACCGCCACGGTCGCCGTTTCCCGCTCATCCTTGGGCAAAGATGGCGATCCCGGGTTGAGCATGAGCACTCCATCCGATTTGGTGAGGGTTGCCAGATGAGTGTGGCCAAAAACGAACAGGTTGGCAAAATGCCGTTGCGCCTGGGCTAGCATCTGCTCAGGCGTACTTGTATGTCCGTGATTCACCAGCAGGCGCAGGCCATCCACCTGAATAAAGGCATAGGGGGACTGCAGCGGCCAGTTCACCATCACCTGATCGACCTCCGCATCGCAATTGCCCCGGGCGATAATCACCGGCACCGGGGCGTTATTGATCAGGGACGCCAGTTTCTTGGGCTCGTAGCTGACCGGAAGCGGATTGCGCGGCCCGTGGTAGAGCACGTCACCGGCATGAACGATCAGTTCGACGTCCCTGAACAGATCCAGTGCTTGTTCCCAGGCGACCACCGACCCATGAGTGTCGCTGATGATGCCGATTCTCATCCAGAACCCCCTCCTGGCCTAGGCCTGGCCCCTGGCGCCGGTCTGCAATTCCCGGAGCAGGTTGGCCATTTCCAGAGCTGACAGGGCGGCATCAGCCCCCTTGTTGCCTGCCTTGGTGCCGGCGCGTTCAATCGCCTGTTCCAGCGTGTCCGCCGTGATCAGGCCATAAACAATGGGGATCTCCTTATCCAGCCCGATCTGGGCGATCCCCTTCGTTACCTCGCTGGCAATGTACTCGAAATGGGGTGTCGCCCCCCTGATCACCGCACCCAGACAGATCACCGCATCGTAGCCGCGGGCTGCCATCTTCTTGGCAGCCAGCGGTATCTCGAAGGCGCCGGGTACCCAGGCGACCTCAATGGAGGCCTCGTCGACCTCATGCCGGTGCAGAATGTCCAAGGCGCCGCTAAGCAGGCGGCTGGTGATAAACTCGTTGAACCTGGCCACAACGATCCCGAACCGCAGCCCCTGACCGATCAGTTTGCCTTCATAGACCTTAATCATCGCTTTCGTCTCCTCCTATTTTCCCAGGGCCAGCAAGTGCCCCATCTTTTCTTTCTTAGTTTTCAGGTAGCGCCGGTTCTCCTGCCCCGGTGGTATTTCGATCGGCACCCGTTCCACGATCTCCAGCCCGTATCCCTCCAGGCCGGCGATCTTCCGGGGGTTGTTGGTCAGCAGCCTGATCTTGCGCAATCCTAGATCGACCAGAATCTGTGCCCCAAAACCATAGTCCCGCAGGTCTGGGGGAAATCCCAACAGTTCGTTGGCCTCGACGGTGTCACAGCCCTGGTCCTGAAGGTCGTAGGCCCGGATCTTGTTGAGCAGTCCGATGCCCCGTCCCTCCTGTCGCATGTACAGGATCACGCCGGCGCCCTCGCTGGCAACCATACGCATCGCCTGGGCCAGTTGCTGGCCGCAGTCGCAGCGCAGGGAGCCGAAAACATCGCCGGTGAGGCACTCCGAGTGCACTCTGGTCAGGGTCGGCCGCGAGGGCTCCACCTCGCCCATGACCAGAGCCAGGTGGCAGTTCTGATCTAGTACGGTCTCATAGGCCACGGCCTGAAATACTCCGTACTCGGTGGGTAGCTGGGTTGTCGCCACCCGGCGGATCAATTTCTCATTCCGGCGGCGGTACTCGATCAGGCCGGCAACGGTAATGATCTTCAACCCGTGTTTCGAGGCGAAGGCCAACAGTTCCGATACCCGGGCCATGGTGCCATCATCGTTCATGATCTCGCAGATGACGCCGGCCGGGTAGAGGCCGGCCAATCGCATCAGGTCCACAGCAGCCTCGGTGTGTCCAGCCCTCCTGAGCACACCGCCATCCTTGGCCCGGAGTGGAAATATGTGCCCGGGTCGCCGCAGGTCGGCCGGTTTGGTCTCCGGTTCGATGATCGCCTGTACGGTCTGCGCACGCTCAAAGGCCGATATGCCGGTGGCAGTCGTTGCCGCATCCACCGACACCGTAAAGGCCGTTTCCAGGTTATCCGTGTTCTTGGCCACCATCTGCTGAATCTTCAGCTCATCCAGGCGCTCCCCGGTCAGCGGCATGCAGATCAGCCCCTTGCCGAAGGTGGCCATAAAGTTGATCGCCTCAGGGGTGGCCTTCTCTGCCGCGATGATCAGGTCGCCTTCGTTCTCCCGGTCCTCATCGTCCACCACGATGACCATCCGCCCTGCCCGGAGTTCCTCAATCGCTTCTTCTAATGAATGAAACGCGCCGGTCTTCATATCGACTGCCTCCTATTCGATCTTAGCTGGCTATATAAATCCGTTTTCGATCAACAAGTCTGCGGTGACCCCCTGCTTAGCCTGGATCGCGCTCTGCCGCAATAGTCTGTTCACATACTTGCCCAACAAATCGGTTTCTATGTTCAAAAGGTCTCCCACCCTCTTGTCGCCAAGAGTGGTCGTCTCCCTGGTATGGGGAATCAGGCCGACCATCAGGGTTCCTGTCTCGATAGCGGCGATAGTCAGGCTCACCCCGTCCAGAGCCACTGAACCCTGAGGGATCACGAACTGCTGCAATTCCGGAGACAGCAGCACCCGGATCTCGGTGGCGATGCCCCTGCTTTGCAGGCCGGTGATCGCCCCGGTACCGTCCACGTGGCCGGTAACCAGGTGCCCGCCCAACCTGCCTCCCAGCGTCAGGGCGCGCTCCAGGTTAACCCGGTCTCCCGTTTGCAGGCTGCCGAGATTGGTCTTGCGCAGGGTTTCCGGCATCACGTCGGCAGTAAAGCTCCTGGCAGAGAACCCGGTCACCGTCAGGCAGGCGCCGTTAATAGCGATGCTGTCCCCCAGCCTGACCTGTTCCAGCACCACGACCGCATCCACTGTCAAGGCGCCAGAAGACTGGCCGCCGACCAGGCTCCTGACTACTCCGATCTCTTCTACAATGCCGGTAAACATACACTCGCCTCCTGCTCAGTCAACTCCGGATAACCCGTAATCAACAGGTCAGAACCGACTCTCTGATATTGCAACGACTTCAGATAAAGCGCCTGCTGCAAAACTGCGGCCCCCTCGCCGCCGATAGGACCGGGAGCCCTATCGCCTCCGATGATCCTGGGGGCAATAAAGAAGAGGTACTTATCGACGGCCCTGGCCTGGTGAAAACTGGCATTAAGGGTGCTGCCGCCCTCCAGGAGCAACCCGACCACCTCCCGGTGGCCCAATATGCCCAGGAGGGCGTGGATGTCCACCTGCCCGCCCGATGCCGGCAGTTCCCAGACCTCGACACCATGTGTGGACAGCAGTTCTTTTTTTCCGGCCGGGGACTGTCCCTCTACACCAGCCACCACCGTGGGATAATCCCGCGCCGTCTGTACGATCTGGGACTCCAGCGGAATCCGGAGGTTGCTGTCGACCACTACCCGCAGCGGTTTCTTCTCCTCACCGGGCAACCTTACTGTCAGGAGGGGATCGTCCGCCAGCACCGTTCCGATGCCCACCAGCACCGCATCATTCTCCACCCGCAGCTGCTGCACCAGAGCACGCCCCTCAGGTCCGGTGATCCACTTGGAGTCTCCCGATCTGGTGGCGATCTTGCCGTCCAGGCTCATGGCCGCCTTGAGGGTGACAAAGGGCTGCCCGACACGGATATACTTGAAAAAAGCCTCATTGAGGCGCCGGGCTTTGGCTTCCAATACTCCCGACTGCACTGACAGGCCAGCCTGTTGCAGGGCCTGCAGTCCTTTTCCGGCCACCAGGGGGTTGGGATCGAGGGTGGCCATCACCGACCTGCCCACACCGGCTTTAATAATAGCCTCAGTACATGGCGGTGTGCGCCCGAAGTGGCAGCAGGGTTCCAGCGAGACGTATAAGGTCGCTCCCCGGCTGCGCTCCCCTGCCTGTCTGAGGGCCAGGACCTCGGCGTGGGGCGTGCCGGCTCTGTGGTGATAGCCCTCTCCGACAACCTGCCCATCCTTGACGATAACCGCTCCCACCATGGGGTTGGGGCTGGTTTTTCCCTTTGCCAGGGCTGCCAACTGCAGCGCCCGGGCCATATATTCGGTATCTGTCGACACTGGCGATCTCTCCTATCATCCAGCCGTTACAACCCGCCCTGTGAACACGTGAACGCGGGGACGGTTCTCGCGCTCACGTGTTGCGCAATAAAAAAACCCATCACCGGGAGGCGAGGGGTTATGGCAAAGCCAGCACAAACAAGAGCGCCCCTCTCCCCTCCAGACTCTACTGTCGGCTCCGGGTTCCCACCGGATCAACCCTGCGCCTGTCCGCTCTGTTTTACCAGATACAGGCACCGGGTTCGCGGGCTCATCCTCCATCAGAGGCATCACCGCCGGTGCGGGAATTACACCCGCCCCCGAGGAACTTCACCAACATTCATTTTACACCCAATGGACAAACAGCGTCAATAAACTGAGTTCTTAACTTCAGGGTAATTTTCATCTTCTTCCCTGAAGTTTAGAAATCGTTATCCGATGACTATCCGCAACATCAGAATGTTTGTGCCCGCATAGGAAATAGAGAACCGTCCTCATCCTATGCCAGTTTTATTTGCCGGCTGGCGGGATCTGCTGCACCAGTTGACGGAACTCCCGCAAGGTCTCCACCAGGTCCCCGGACTTGAACAGGGCGGAACCGATGACGAGATGGTCGGCGCCGGCAGCCACCACCGCCTCTACATTGGCGCGGCAGATGCCGCCGTCCACTTGCAGGGCTGTTCGCTGCCCACTGGCGTCGAGCATGCTGCGCAGGGCTTTAATCTTCCCGAACATCCCGGGGATGAATTCCTGTCCTCCCCAACCCGGGTTGACAGTCATTATCAGTATCAGGTCCACCCGGTCTAGGACGTACTCCAAGGCAGACAGCGGAGTGGCGGGGTTTAAAGCCACTCCCGCCTTGAGCCCGAGGGCTTTCACGGCCTCAACGGTGCGGTGCAGGTGGGGGCAGGTTTCAACGTGAACGGTGATGCTGTCGCTTCCGGCGCCGGCAAACGTCTCCAACAGGTAGTCCGGCTGCTGTACCATGAGGTGGACGTCAAGGGGCAGGTTGGTTGCCTGGCGCAGGCTTGCCACTACCGGCGGGCCAAAGGACAGACTGGGCACAAAGTGGCCGTCCATGATGTCCAGGTGCAGGGCATCGGCGCCGCCCTGTTCCAGGAGGCGCACCTGATCAGCCAACCGGCCAAAATCAGCGCTTAAAATCGATGGTGAAATCCTGATCTTCACGAGTAGGTCCTCTCTTTCACCAGCAACTCGGCCAGGAATGTCAGGTAGCTCTGATAGCGGCTGATCCCGATCAGGCCCTGATCCAGACCTTTTTTAACCGCGCAGTCCGGTTCGTTATGGTGCACGCAGTTCATAAACCGGCAACCCCCGGCCAGGCTTTTTATTTCCGGGAAATAATCACTGAGTTCAACCCCGTCCAGCTTCGGCAATTCCAGGTTGCTGAAACCGGGGGTGTCGGTGATGAAACCGCCGGCCACCGGCAACAGTTCCGTATGCCTGGTAGTATGACGCCCTCGCTTGATCTTTTTGCTGATCTCCCCTGTTTCCTGTGACAAACGAGAGTCCAGGGCATTGATGATAGTAGACTTGCCGGCGCCGGATGGCCCGGCCATGACCGACACCTTGCCGGCGATCGCCTGGCGTAAGGCTGCCAGACCGGCTCCCCTCAGGGCAGAAGTGGCGAACACCTGGTATCCGGCTTTTCTGTACAGAGAGAGCAGGGCCTCAACATCTTCCTGGCTGGCCAGGTCCAACTTGTTAAAGCAGATCATCGCCGGTATCTGTTCGAGCTTGCTGCAGACCAGTATCCGGTCTGTCAATTGCAGATCGGGTTCCGGCCGGGTCAGTGGCACTACCAGGAGCAGTTGGTCCACATTGGCCACGCGGGGACGCATCAAAACGTTACGGCGTGTTAAAATCGACTCCAGAGTACCGGTGCCTTGCTCCAAGGGCGTGAATAGGACACGATCCCCCACTATCAAGGATTGGTCGCCGCGGCGCAATCGTCCTCTCGCCTTCAACTCCCAGACCCGGTCCCCCTCCTGAACATAGAAAAACCCGCCATACGCCTTGATCAATAAGCCCTCAAGCATGAATGCTCCTTTGCTGCTATGGGATGTGGTGCGTTTCCAACAGTTTGCCCTTGAAGTATATCTGAATGTCTCCGGTGCCGTAAAGTTCAAAGCTCTTATCAAGGACATCGCCGGGGAATTGAACCTGATCATAGACCACCCGGTTTTTCCCCAGGGCATCGTTGATGATCACCCTGACCTCGCCCATCTCCCGCACTTCCACATGGACGGGCATGTTATAGGCTTGCGGTCCGGGTCCGCTGCTGCGCACCACATTGACCACCAAACCCGGCTGTGCCGCGGTCCCTGGGCTGACGTCCTGGCTGGCGATCAGGCCCTGAGGAAAGTCAAGGCTGGCCTCATCGCTCACTTTGCCTAAAACAAGCCCCAGGGATTTCAGGGTCGCACTCGCCTGATCCGCGGTCTGACCCAGCAACGACGGTACCACCAGGCTGCCTGATCCCGGCTGTTTGCTGACTGTCAGGGTGATCTCGCTGTTGCCGGTCACGTAATGATCGCCGGCCGGATCCTGGCTGATCACCGTCCCCGGCAGAGTGTTGGGATCGCTCGTCTCCTGCTCGATCAGCTTAACCGTGAAACCGCTATTGACCAGGGTGGTTTTGGCCTCAGCCAGCTTGAGGCCCTGGACATTGGGCAGCCAGGCGCTGCTGGGGCCCTTGCTGACCGACAGCACCACGATATGTCCCTTTTTCGTGCTGTACCCGGCAACGGGGTACTGGCTGACCACGATGCCGGCAGCGATCTTGTCGTTGTTTATCTGCTGGATCTGCGGTTGCAGGCCGGCAGCTGAAATTTTAGCGCTGGCATCATCCTGGGTCAGACTGGTAACCTGGGGTACGGTCACATCGCCTCCCTGGAAGTACCATCTGGACCAGGCGTAGGCGCCACCCGCCGCCAGCAGCAGCAGGAACAAAACCAGGCTGACCACGGCGGCCGGGCGGAGGCGGCGTTTCCTGACCGGCAGGCGAAGCTCGCGGGTCATGTCCTCCTCGTTGCTCTCCTCCCCGGACAGCAGGGAACCATCTGAGAGCGCCTGCTGCATCTCTCTGGCCGATTGGAAACGCTGAGCGGGGTCCTTGGCCAGGGCCTTAAGAATAATCTCTTCCAGCCTTGGCGGAATGGCCGGGTTTTCCCTGCGCAGCGAGAGAGGCGTATCCTGCAAGTGTTTCAAGGCGATGGTGATCGGGTTGTCCCCCTGGAAGGGCAAATGCCCGGACACAGCCTCGTAGAGCACCACGCCCAGGGAGTACAGGTCGGACTTGGGGCCGGTTTCCTCTCCCCGGGCCTGCTCCGGTGAAAAATAGTGCACCGAACCCATCACCGTTCCCGAATGGGTCACCGTAGCGCTGGGAACCGAGAGCACCCGGGCCAGTCCAAAATCGGTGACCTTCACCCGGCCCGCGGCGGTTACCAGGATATTTTGAGATTTGATATCCCGGTGAATGATCCCTTTTTCGTGGGCGTGCGCCAGGGCGGCACAGACCTGAACACCCAGGTTGATGGCTTCAGCCGGACTCAGGCGCCCCTCTTTTTGAATGATCTCCTTCAGGTTCAAGCCCTCGACGTACTCCATCACCAGATAGGGGACGCCGTTAGCCTCCCCGACATCATAGATGCTGACAATGTTGGGGTGCGACAGGCTGGCTACGGCCTGGGCCTCCACCTGAAACCGCCGGACGAAATCTTTGTCCTCGGCCAGTTCGCTCCGGAGTATCTTAACGGTAACTATGCGGTTCAGGATGGCGCACCGGGCCTGATATACATGCGACATACCACCGGACCCGAGCTTGGCAATGATCTCGTATCTACCGCCTAGCGTCTGTCCAACCACGTTCTATCAACCCCCCTGGGTCAAGGCAAGTTGGATCAACTCACGGGCTATGGGCGCCGCAACTTGGCCACCCTCACCCCCATGCTCGATCAATACGCAGACAGCTACCCTGGGATCGTTGGCGGGAGCGAAGGCCACAAACCAGGCGTGCGGATCGCCGCCGGGGTTTTCCGCCGACCCGGTCTTGCCAGCCACATCCAGGCCCGGAATGTAAGCAGCCGTTCCGGTGCCGTTGTTGACAACCCCCACCATGGCCTCCTTAACCTGAGCTGCCACCTGTGGCGAGATCACCTGCCTGAGCAGCTGTGGTTTGGCGCTCCAGAGGATACCCCCGCCGGGGTCCCTGATCTCCCGCACCAGGTAAGGCTGCATCATAGCGCCCCCGTTGCCGATGGACCCGGCCACCATAGCCATATACAACGGGTTGACCAGGATCCTTCCCTGTCCGATGGCTGCTTCGGCCAGTCCGTTGGGATCTTGAAAACTCTTCTGATCAAAAGGAATCTGGCTCAAGGGCAAATCCAGCTTCAGGGGATCTCCCCAACCGAAGTCCGCCAGACCACTGGTAAAATCCTTCGCGCCCAGCCGCAGCCCCAGAGTGGCAAAATAGGAGTTGCAGGAAACAGCCAGGGCGCTGTTGAGGTTGACCTCTCCGTGGACGCCCAGGTCCTTTAAAATCCTCCCCTGCACCTGGATCTCGCCCTTGCAGTCATAGGTCTCCTTGGCCAATCCGGGAAACTTGTTCAGGCCAAGAGAGGCGGTGATGATCTTCATCGTCGAGCCCGGCGGGTATAGACCCTGGGTGGCCCGGTCCAACAGGGGCTGCCGGGGATCAACCCTGGTTATGTCCCACTGGCTCTCCAGGTCCTTCAAATTGGGATCAAAGCTGGGACTGCTCGCCAGGGCCATGATTTCTCCGGTCTGGGGGTTCAATACTACTGCAGCCCCGGTATACGGTGAGAGCAACGAGGCGGCTCTCTGCTGCAGGTTGTTGTCGATGGTCAGGTAGAGATCGTTCCCCCGTAACCCTTGCATGCCCCAGCGCACTTCCAGTCTTTCCATCAGCGAGCCTTTGAGCCCCAGCAGTTCGCTGTCGTACGTCTTTTCCAAGCCGGTCTTGCCGAGGCGCCGGGAACTGTACCCGATGATATTCGCATATACCGGCCCGAAGGGATAGGAACGCATATTTTGCGCACCGGCCGCTGTATCCGCTAGTGTTTCTCCCTGCCTGGCATAAATACCTCCCCGCAGCACCCGGTTCTCGATCATCCAGGGGCGCGGGTTGGCGCTGGACTGGCTGAGGCTGTCTCCCCTGACTATCACTATATAGATCAAGTACAGGGAGAGCAACAGGAAACATCCGGCGATAAAGTACCGGTACCTATTCATTGTATCACGCATCAGATCATTCATAAACTTGACCCCTTAGCGATATTCGCTGAGCTTCACCAGAAAGCCGATCATGAAGCTGTTGGTAATATATGAACTCCCGCCGTATGAAAGAAACGGCAGGGTGATGCCCGTCAGGGGAATGGCATCGGTCACCCCGCCGATGATGATCAGCGTCTGGATGGCTAACAGGGCGCTGAATCCAAAGGCCAGCAGCCGGCCAAAACTGTCCGAAACCTGCAGGGCGACCCTAAACCCCTGCCAGGCCAGCAGGAGATAGAGCGCCAGGATCCCCAGGGCCCCGAGCAGGCCGGTCTCCTCACCAACTAGCGGGAAGATAAAGTCGGTGTGCACTGCCGGGATCAATGCCGGCCAGCCGCTCCCCAGTCCCCATCCCAGCCAGCCGGCGCCTCCCAGGGCGAACAGCGACTGAATGATCTGATAGCCGCCGGTTGATGCATACTGCCAGGGATTGATGAAGACCAGCACCCGCTCCTGAACGTGGGGAAAGATCATGTACATGACGGCAGCACAGCCAAAGAAGAGCAGGAAGCCGGAAAAAAGATGGAACAACCGGTTCGTAGCGGCATACACCATGCTGATAAAGATAGAAAAAAACAGCAGGGCCATTCCCAGATCCTTCTCAAACACCAACAATAAAAGCGATAGTCCAATGGCCGCCAGCAATGGGCCCAGGTAGGGCCAATCGGGCAGCAAGAAGCGGCCCAGACGTCGCGTGCCCAGGCGCAGCACTTCTTTGTTCTCATCAAGATAGCCCGCTAAAAAAATGATAATAAAGATCTTTACCAGCTCTGATGGTTCGAAGTGGAGATTGCCGAGCATCAGCCAACTACGGCTGCCACTCACGGTGGTGCCCAGGATTACGGTCATCAGCAGGGAGACCACTGCCAGGCCCATAAAAATATACTGATAATCAGATAGTCGCTTATAGTCTTTCAGGATCAGCTGGATCAGCCAGAATACCCCCACCCCCAGAATGATCCAATAAAATTGCCGCAACCCGAAGACCGGGTCGATGCGGAACAGGAATACCAGGCTGAGAGCGGACAGGGTGGCCACCGGGAGGAATAAGAAAGAGCCCAGTCCCTTGGGCTGCAATCCAATAGCGGTAGCACTGAGCAAAAGAGCGATGACGGCCATCAGGCAGAGGTCCCGGAACGGTACGATCTGCTGCCAGTATAGAGATAAACCACCGACCATCAGGATCATTCCAGGCGCCAGCGACAGCATATAGTGCCGTTGTCCCTGGTGCGGAGTGTTTAATCCCAGGGTCACCCGGCCGATCTGCAGGCGGTCGCCGGGCAACAGTCGCTCCGGTGTGCTGAGAGGCTTGCCATTGATAAAAGTGCCGTTGGCGCTGCCCAGGTCTTCAACGTAGCAGCTGCCCCCCGAGGTAAAAATGCGCACATGACGTCCCGATACAAAGAGATCCGGAAGCGAGATGCCGCATCCCGGATCCCTGCCGATGATCTTTTCCGCATCCAGGTCCCAATTGGTTCCCGGAGGAATCAATGGTAAGTCGGACTTGAAGGCTGTGAGCATCAGCGAACCACTTTTTACAGTGGACCATTCTTTCTTTTGCACGTACAAATAGAGAGTCAGGCCGATAAAAACATAGAGCAGGACTGACATCGCATATTTGAGGGCCAGAGTCAACCAGAACATCACTACCCCCCTTCCTTGAATAGTGCGCGCAGCGAACATCAAGGGGTACCGGGCACCCGCCGGGCACCCGCCGGGTGCCCGGCGGGTGCCTGTTTACGGGCGCGGGCGCGGGCGCAGGAGCGGCGCTTCTATCTGCAAGACATTCTCCCCTATTTGGACCAGGTCGCCCGGGCTGATTTGCTGCTCCTCGATTCTCTTGCCGTTCACATAGGTGCCGTTGCGGCTTTTCAAATCCCTGATCAGCAGCGCCCCGTCCCGCCACTCCACCTGGGCATGCTCGCGGGAGGCGTTGATATCGGTAAGATAGATGTTATTTGTCATCTTGCGCCCGATGATGAAGCTCTGTTGTTCAACGTTCAGGGAGAAGATCTTGCCCATGTCCGGGCCCTGAACCACTGTCAGATACTGGCCGGTGGGCTCCTGTTCATCCGTTTCTTTTTTACCGAAGATCATGGTATGGTCGATACGCAACAGTTCACCGGTACTCCCGGCGTTGGGCTCTTCTCCAGGTCCGATCTTAGGCGCGCCCTCCGCGGCTGCGTTAAACGATGATAAGATCTTTACGGCCCCGGGTTCCAGTGATTGGTCCTCCTCGAAAGTGACTGACGGTTGTCCGATCAGGGTAAATCCCTTCTCCTCCGCCTGGACCAGAACATGCTCCTCCAGTTCCCTGGCGAGGGCCGATTGCAGTGGAGCGGTCTGTTCAAAGTCGGCACTTCCCAGGCAGACGGTGAAAACATTAGGAGCATAGACCCGCGATATGCTGACCCTACGCTTATCGCTCATTTCCCTGACCAGAGCGCGGGCCACCTCGACTGGCTGTACAGAGCCCGCGCTCTTTCTGAACATCCCTTCCCAATACCTTTTCAACATTATTTCCAGATCCTGCAAACTCACCGTCTCACCCCCTGCTTTCAGTAGTTTTCTTTAAAGCTGCCAGAAAAAAGCCGTCAGTGCCGTGACGATGCGGCAACAATTGCAAACAACCCCGCTCCGCCATCAGGCAGTCATCGGCAAAACGCAGTAAAGCCGGCGGTACCAGGGTGGTGATATCCTGGGCCTGCCAGTGATCATGGCTGTTCAGGAATGCAGCCACCACTTCCCCATTCTCCTCCGGTTCGCTGGAGCAGGTGCTGTAGAGCATCACTCCCCCGGGCTTGAGGCACCTGCTGGCCCCGGCCAGAATTTGCTGTTGCTGCCGGGTGTGTGCAGGCAGGTCCTGCTCCTGCACCCTCCACCGCAGATCGGGCCGGCGCCTGATCACCCCTAATCCGGAACATGGCGCATCCACCAGCAGGTAATCCACCTGCCCCATGAGCTCCTGGGGAGGATCGGCGGCATCCTGCAAGCAGGTTGACACAATGGTGATGCCCAGTCTCCTGCAGGCATCTCGAATCAATCGCAAGCGGTGCTCATGCACATCAAAGGCCAACAGTTTACCGCTGTTCTTCATGATCTGCGCCAGGTGGGTGGTCTTGCCGCCAGGCCCGGCACAGGCATCTACCACCAGGGAACCGGCCTCCGGCTGCAGGACTATCGATGCCAGCATGGAACTCTCGTCCTGCACGGTAAAACAGCCTGATCGGAATGAGGGCAGGTTTTTGAGCATGGCATGCTGCGCCAATCTGAGCCCCTCGGGAATCAACGGGCTGGGGACGGCGGCAACGCCCTCATCTTCCAGTCTCCGAAGCAATGCTTCCGGTTCGATCCTCAGGGTGTTGCAGCGCAATACCACCGGCGGCGGTTCATTATTCGCCCTGCAAAAGGCTATTGTTTCCTCCGGCCCATAACGTTTCAGCCAGCGCCGCACCAGCCAGGCCGGGTGTGAGTATTTGACACTGATGTGCAATACCGGGCCCGCGTCCAGGGCCGGAAAGTCAATGGCGGTCTGACGGCGGGCGATATTGCGGAGCAGGCCGTTGACAAAACCGGCCAACCCGCCCAGCTTCCAGGCCTTGGCCAGTTCGACCGCCTCGTTGCAGGCCGCTGCCGCGGGTACCCGCTCCAAGAACAACAACTGGTACGCCCCCATCCGGACAATAAGGCGTACGATCTGGTTCATCCTGGCTACCGGAGTCTTGCTATACTGGTCGATTACCCAGTCCAGGGTGTTTTGCCAGCGCAGTGTGCCATAGACAAGTTCCGTCAACAGCGCTGCATCCTTAGGCCCCAGAGGGTGATCGGCCGCTGACGCCTGGAGGGCCAGGTTGGCATAAGCCCCGTCCCGGTCAACGGCAAGCAGCACCCGCAGCGCCTCTGTCCGCGCCGTGTGCAGGCCATGCGACCTGATCGACACCCGTTCTTCTGCTATAAGACCTCACCCCTGAAATTCTCGGCAAAAAAATGTATTGCCGCCTCTACATCTGCCAGATTGACCCGGGTGTTGACACAGGGCCCGCAGGGCCGCTCGTTGAGGACCCCCAGCACCGGTAGCGGGCTGGCATCCTGGATGCCGCTGGCCAGATCCCGGTCACAGGCGATGGCGATGATCGCCCGCGGCCGGTATACCTGGACATAACGGCGGGCCAGAGTACCGCCGGTGGCGAAGGCCAGATTGATCCCGCACTGCTCCTGCAGGGAGATCAGGTCAGTCACCTGGCACTTGCCGCACCGTTGGCAGTTATCCGGATGCAGGGTGATCTTGTGGGGACACTCCGAATTCTGCAAACAATGGGGCGCCAGGATCAGGATCTGGTTGCTGGGCACCTGTTCCCTGCGCGCCCGGATCATCTGGTTGTTGACTTCGATGAAGGAACTCCTGATCTGCTCCTGGCTGATGCCCAGGGCCCGGCCCAGCAGCGTTACCAACGGAAACATCAGATGCAGCGTTGCCCTGATCAGATGCTGAAAAGAGGGGATCGCCCTGGCGCTCCAGATAGTCAAGATAATGCCGATGATGCCAAAGGTAACAATCCCCATCAGGAAGACCACCAACACGGCCAGCGCTAGCAATATCAGGCGGTGCAGCGGAAGATTCCAGTTGAAAGCCAGGTAGGCGATGAAGAGTACCAGCAGGAGTATGAAAGCCACCGCCAGGCCCAACAGGCTGATAAACAGTCGCTTCCTGATATGCATGGCAGCCGGTCAACCCCCCAGCAGCAGACCAGGACGGATCCTGTATCCCCGCACAAACTCCGCCCCGCTCATGCGGGAACGTCCAGCAGGCTGAACCTCCTCGATCAGGAGCTGTCCGCCCCCGGTTTGTACTGAGAAGCCGGACCGGGGGTTCACATCGCTGACAGATCCGGGTAGGCCTCCGGCAGGGTTGTTTTCAGGCAGGCTGCGCCAGATTTTCAATCCCTTGCCGTTAAGCAGAGTATGCGCTCCCGGCTGGGGATTCATACCCCTGATCAGGTTGGACAGGGTCATAGCATCCTGGTTCCAGTCGATTCTTTCCTCGCCTGGCAGCAGGGGCGGAGCGTAGGTGGCCCGGGCGTGATCCTGGGCCTGGCGCGGCGCCCGGCCCTGTTCGATCAGGCATAAGGTTTTATGCAGCAGTTCCGCGCCCAGCCTGGCCAACTGTGCAGACAGTTCCCCCGTGGTCGTGGTCGGACCAATTGCCACCGCCTCTTGCAGGATCAGATCGCCCGCATCCATCTCCGGGTTCAGGTACATGGTGGTGACGCCGGTCCTGGTCTCGCCGTTGATGATCGTCCGCTGCAGCGGAGCGGGACCCCGGTATGCTGGCAGCAGAGAGGGATGGATATTGATGCAGCCCAGCAGCGGCAGGTCTAATACGGCAGGTGGCAGCAGCTGTCCGAAGGCCACCACCACGATCACCTCAGGAGCGAGCCTTTCGGAGGCCAGTAGATCGGCCAGCCCGGCTCCCGATGACGGTTGATAAACCGCCAGGCTCTGCTCCTGGGCAAACTGCTTGACCGGCGTGGGGCCGAGCTTGCGTCCCCGCCCCTTGGGCCGATCCGGTTGGGTGACCACCCCCAGCAGCTGCCACCTGCTATGGATCAACAGGTCCAGTGCCGGTATGGCAAAATCGCTGCTGCCGAGAAAAAGAATTTTCAAGTTAGCTATCTGCCTCCGCTTGAGAATCGCTGTCGATCAGTTTGCTGGCCTTGTCGATGAACAGGATGCCATCCAGGTGGTCGGTCTCATGCTGTAGGGCCCGGGCAGCCTGGCCACTGGCCGTGATCCGGATCACTTCGCCCTGGCGGTTCAGGCCCTTGAATACCACCCGGGCCGCTCTCTTGACCTCGCCGACCACCCCGGGGACACTCAGGCACCCCTCGGTGCCAATGTCCTCCCCTTTCAAGGAGACGGCCTCCGGATTGATCACTTCCAACAGCCCCTCTCCGCAATCCACCACGATCGCCCGCTTGGATACACCGATCTGAGGGGCGGCCAGCCCCACACCCTTGGCCGCATACATAGTGTCCGCCATATTGTCGAGCAGCTTTAAAATACTGCTGTTGATCTCCGGCACTGGCCGCGCCTTCTCGCGCAGCACGGGGTCTCCCAGCTCTACAATCCGATAGACAGCCACTGCATTCCACTCCTTAGCCAGGACAGATTAGAATCCATAAGGATCAACTTCAATGCTAATTATAACACTTGTATTTTTTTGATAGCGATGGATACAGTCGCGGATCTGATCTCTTAATGTATTGAATTCTCCTTTGAGCATCAACTGCCACCGGAACTGTTCCTTCAAACGCAGGACCGGCGCCGGGGCTGGGCCCAGCAACTGTACCCCCTGACCGGTCAGCAGGCTGGTCAGGTCCTCGGCAAGTTCGGTGGCCCGGTCGATCACCTGCTGTTCCTTCGTCCCCGAGACCCGGACCCGGATCAGTTCCCCAAAGGGGGGGTAGCCTGCAAAGGCGCGGTTCTTGATCTCCTCCTGGTAGAATGAGGCATAGCTGCCGGAACAGGCGGCCCGAATACTGTAGTGGTCTGGCCAATAGGTCTGTACTACCACTTCACCAGGCACTCGTCCACGACCGGCTCGCCCCGCCACCTGGGCCAACAGCTGATAGGTGCGCTCAGTAGAGCGGAAATCGGGCAGGCCCAGGGCCAGGTCGGCGTTGAGCACCCCGACCAGGGTCACCCCTGGAAAATCGTGACCCTTCGCCACCATTTGCGTCCCGAGCAGGATATCGATCTGCCCCCCGCCAAAGCCGGCCAAGATCCGGTCAAAATCCCCTTTCCTGCGGGTGGTATCAAAATCGAGACGCTGGATCCTGGCTTCGGGATACAGGCGCTTCAGCAAGTGCTCCACCCGTTGGATTCCTGTTCCCAAAAAACGCAGGGATTTGCCCGCCCCACACCCAGGGCAGGATGCCGGCAGGAAACGCCTGAAGTTGCAGTAATGACAGCGCAGGTCACCGGCATGACGGTGATAGACCAGGGAAACCGAGCAGCGCTCACACTTCAGCACGTGCCCGCACAATGGACAGAAGACGATCGGTGAGTAGCCCCGCCGGTTCAAGAGCAGGATCACCTGTTCTTGACGCTGCAAGCGCTGGGCGATCTTCTCGGACAGGGACTGGCTCAACAGGCTGAATTGCGCCTGGCGCTCAGTTTTCAGATCGACGATGGTGACCCTGGGCAACTGACGCCCCCGCGGCCGCCTGGTCAAATGGAGCAACCGGTACTGCCCCGACCTGGCCGCAGTATAGCTTTCCAGGGAGGGAGTGGCAGAGCCCATGAGCACCACGGCCCGATTATAGAGAGCGCGCCTCGCGGCAACCTGTCCGGCATGGTAATACGGACTCTCCTGCTGCTTATATGACGAATCCTGCTCCTCGTCAATAATGATCAGGCCCAGGCTTTTAAAGGGAGCAAAGACAGCCGAGCGGGGACCGATCAGGATGTTGAGACGGCCCTGCCTGATCCCCGCCCAGGTCTCATACTTCTCACCGCGTGCCAGCCTGCCGTGCCAGATCGCCACCTGGGCGCCGAGGGCGCTCCGGAACCAGGCGCCGGCCTGCGGAGTCAGGGCGATCTCCGGAACCAGGTACAGCACCTGGTGACCCAGGGCCAGAGCGGTCATGGCAGACCGCAGGTAGACCTCGGTCTTCCCGCTGCCGGTAATCCCGTGCAGCAGAAACTTGCCTCCCGCCCCTGCCTGGAGCGCCAGATCGATCTCCTTGAGGGCGGTGGCCTGTTCACCGCTGAGCAGCAGCCGGCCATGGTTGCCGGTGACGTTCATCCCCTCTGACGGAGTCCGTTTCCTGTTAAGGAGTGGTTTGGGCGGAGGAGCGATCATCTTCAGCATCTCTGACAGGGGATGGAGGTAGTATTCTGCCATCCACCTGGCCAAACTCAACAACTCCGGGTTAAAATCCGGCTCTTGCCCAACAACAGAGAGGATCGACCGCAAGGCAATCCCCTCGGGTGGCGCGCTGTAGCCTACCACCCAGCCCAGTACCGTCTTATTGCCAAGAGGCACGAGCACCCTCATCCCCAACCGGGGTGCTGGTTCTGCAGCAGGCGCCAAGTAGTGAAATATCTGGCTGTGGCGCAGGTGGTTGATATCCACTGCTATCTCCGGACATTCTGCCACCGCCGGCCCTCCTTCGGCTTCAATCAAGGTAACTGCAACAGAGGGTTGCACCATGGCAACCCTCTGAGATCGTTCAATGCGAACAGCTGTTTCCCAACAGACCACAGCCGGCCTGCCAACCTACTTGCCATCAGCTATGTCAAAGCTGGTGATCTTGGCCGACTCGCGGCGGAGCAGTTCGGCCCGGTCACATCTCTCCCAGGAGAGATCCAGATCGGAGCGCCCGAAGTGCCCATAGTTGGCGGTTTGCCTGAAGACCGGCCGGCGCAGGTCCAACTGCCTGATAATCGCCGCCGGCTTGAAGTCGAACTGTTCGTTGACCAGTTGGCAGATGGCCTCGTCAGGAATGACGCCGGTGCCGAAGGTGTCTACGTGCACCGATATCGGCCTGGCTACCCCGATCGCATAGGCGATCTGAATCTCGCAACGGCGGGCCAGGCCTGCGGCAACCACGTTCTTGGCTGCGTACCGGGTATAGTAGGCCGCCGAACGGTCGACCTTGGTGGGATCTTTACCGGAAAAGGAGCCGCCTCCGTGCCTGGCCATGCCGCCGTATGTATCGGCGATGATCTTGCGCCCCGTCAGACCGGTATCCCCGTGGGGCCCGCCGATCACAAAACGCCCGGTGGGATTGACGTAATAGCGGGTCGCCCCGTCCAGATACTGGGCCGGAATAGCCTGCTTGATCACGGTCTCGATAATATCCCCACGGATCTGCTCCATGGATATATCCGGCTGGTGCTGGGCGGATACCACGACCGCCTCCACCCTGACCGGCCGGTCATGATCGTACTCGACGGTGACCTGGCACTTGCCATCAGGCCGCAGGTATGGCAGGATGCCGCTCTTGCGCACCTCCGCCAGCCGGCGCGACAGCCCGTGAGCCAGATCAATCGGCAGGGGCATCAGGTCAGGGCACTCGTCGGTAGCATAGCCGTACATCATCCCCTGGTCCCCTGCTCCCAGTTCTTCAGTGACAATCTCCCCCGTCTTGACTTCCAGGGCATTGTCAACCCCCAGGGCGATATCCGGGGATTGCTCGTCGATAGCCGTGATCACGGCGCAGGTATCGCAGTCAAAGCCGAATTTGGCCCTGGTATATCCGATATCCCTGAGAGTCTCCCTGGCGATGTGCGGAATATCCACATAGCATTTAGTAGTGATCTGCCCTGCTACAAAAACAAGGCCGGTAGCCACAAGAACCTCGCAGGCGACCCGGCCGTTAGTGTCCTGTTCATAGATGGCATCCAGAATAGCATCGGCGATCTGATCGGCTACCTTGTCCGGATGCCCCTCGGTGACTGATTCTGACGTAAAGTATCTGCTTGACAACAATTACACATCCCTTCTATGTTCACATAGTACCGCTATCTTATCCAGCAGTATACCTGCCAGTTCTACCTTTGGCATCATTGGAAGTTTGATGATATCTCCATTTGAGTATAATAATGTGACCAGATTGGTGTCAACTCCGAAACCGGCCCCCGGTTCGGCCAGGTTGTTGGCAATTACCAGATCCAGGTGCTTCTGTTTGAGCTTGTCGCCTGCGTTGACCAGCAGGTCTTCAGTCTCTGCGGCAAATCCCACCAGGATCTGTCCCTGCTTGTGCTGCCCGAGGTATTGTAATATATCGGGCGTTCTTTCCAGTTCCAGCACCAGCTGCGCTGACAGTTTTTTGAGTTTTTGCCCAGCTCTCTGCTGTGGCCGGAAGTCTGACACTGCCGCGGCCTTGATTACAATATCAGCCTGATCATACCTGTTCACGACCGCTTCAAACATCTCCTGGGCTGTCTCCACCGGTATCAGCTCAACCCCAGCAGGCGGCGCCAACTGAGTCGGACCGCTCACCAGAGCGACATCGGCGCCCCTGCGACGGGCTTCCCTGGCAATCGCATAACCCATCTTGCCGGAGCTGTAGTTGGATAGAAACCGAACGGGGTCCAGGGGCTCCCGCGTAGGCCCCGCAGTGACCAGGATTCTTTTTCCGGCCAACACTTTACTGGTCGATAAAAACTGCTCTACTGCGGAGGCGATCCTGGCCGGTTCTGCCAGCCGTCCCTGGCCAACCGTTCCGCAGGCCAGCCGGCCTGATTCGGGATCGATAAAATGATAGCCAAATCTTTTCAGGTAGGCGATCTTCTCCTGCAGTACCGGGTTGGCATACATTCCGTCATTCATGGCCGGCGCCAGCAGCACCGGCGCCCTGGCAGCCAAAATAGTGGCGGCCAACAGGTCATCCGCCATACCAGCAGCCATCCTGGCAATAAAATCAGCCGTCGCCGGGGCCACCAGAATCAAGTCTGCCCGCCTGGCCAGACTAATGTGTCCGATCTCCCAGGAGCCGGGGGAGTCAAACATGTCAACATACACGGGGTGCTGGGAAATTGCCTGCAGTGTGAGGGGGGTGATAAACCTGGCAGCCGCTGGCGTCATGATCACGTGTACCGCATACTCTTTTTTTACCAGCAGACTGGCCAATTCTGCCGCTTTATAGGCGGCAATGCTGCCGGTAATGCCTAGGATCACATTCATGCTCGTGCCTTGGGCCTGCTCGGGGAACGATCGATCCTCAGCTTGCCGCTGGCTATCTCATTCAAGGCAATGCTTACGGGTTTGAGTGATTTCTCACCTGCTGGGGGCTGTTCTCCCTCGGTTAACTTGCGTCCTCTTTTGGCTGCGGCAACAACAAGTTCATACTTACTGTTAATTTCTCGCATCAACACGTCTAGGCTTGGCTGTTGCATTTTTTATGCTGCCCCTTTCCTTGATGGTGAGTAAAAGCAGGCTCGCAGCATCCGGGTATCGGGTGTCCTCTTTGGCCGGGTGCGGTGCGGGTGCTTCATCTGCAATGGATTGATCTCCTGGCATCCTCGATGATCTTTAACAGTTCAGCCAACGCCTGTTCCGGTGTATCGTTGACGACAACGTAATCGTAACCCTCTGCCGCCTGCAGTTCCGACGGCACACAATTCATGCGCCTTCTGATGGCCTCCTCGGTTTCGGTTCCCCGGTGGGCGATCCGGGCTCCCAGCTCCTGCAATGATGGTGGCTCGATGAAGATCAGGATGGACTGCGGAAACAACCGTTTGACGTTCTGCGCGCCCTGAATATCAATCTCCAGCAACACATCACGGCCCGACCGTAAGCAACTCTCCACCACGGAGCGTGCCGTACCATAGTGATGGCCGTAGACCTCCGCCCATTCGAGGAACTCGCCCCGACCGATCATGGTCTTAAATTCATCATCGGAAACAAAAAAATAATCCACCCCGTTCTGTTCACCTGGACGGGGTTGACGTGTAGTCAAGGAAATCGAATACTCCAGATTGGGAAGAGCTTGACGCAGTAAGGCACAAAGCGTACCCTTGCCTGAGCCCGACGGCCCAGATATAACGATCAATAGGGGCTTTGTGGTCAATCGCCCTGCCTCCTGTCAGAGAATTGGGCTATTCCTCTTGTTGCAGCGCATCCTTGCTGGAAAGCCGATGAGCTACGGTCTCAGGCTGTACCGCGGACAGGATTACATGGTCGCTGTCAGCGATCACCACAGCTCTTGTTCTCCGTCCATAAGTGGCATCGACCAACATGCCACGATCGCGCGCCTCCTGAATGATCCTTTTAATCGGCGCTGATTCAGGGCTGACAATAGCCACAATACGGTTGGCGGAGACAATATTTCCAAAACCAATATTGATCAGCTTGATATCCATAATACCCCTCCTTGGAATTGGATCTCCTGATTATTACTCTATATTTTGGACCTGCTCACGCATCTTTTCCAACTCGCCCTTGGCCTCGATCACCAGGGGGGAAATGGTCAGATCCGCTGCCTTGGCCCCAATGGTGTTGATCTCCCGGTTCATCTCCTGGATCAGAAAATCGATCTTTCTCCCTACGGGGCTTGCTGAGCTTAACATCCCGGCCAGTTGCTCGAGGTGTGAATGCAGGCGTACCAGTTCCTCGGTGATACTGCTGCGCTCGGCGAACAGAACAACTTCCATGGTAAGGCGCATCTCATCGATCCCGCTATCAGTGATGAGAGTCTGCAGGCGCTTCCGGAGCCTCGAGCGCAGTTCCTCCTCCAGTTCCGGGGAGCGTTCCTGAATCTCGTTGACAATGCTGCCGATCCGCGCCTTGCGTGAGGCAAAATCCCTGGCTAACTGTTCTCCTTCGCGGGTTCTCATGCTGACAAGCTGCTGTAATGCCCCGGTTAGAGCCTTCTGAACCGCCGCCCAAACGCTTTCCAGGTCTTCCTCGGCCTCTTCTTCAACGATCACACCTGGAAACTGGGAGAACCTAAAAACGTCCGGCTGGAAATCAATTTGCATTGTTTCCGCCAATTCCCTCAAGCAATTATGATACGCAACTACTAATTCTTTGTCAAGCTTGACGTTACGCTTTTTTCCGTGGTTATCCACCAGTGTAACAAAGATGTCCAGGTGACCCCTGGCCACCTGCGACTGCACCTGTTCCTTGATGCGCTCCTCCAATGGAATGAATGACCTGGGAATGCGCACCGCCACCTCACAAAAACGGTGGTTCACGCTGCGGATCTCCACTGCAGAGCGCACACCATCCAGTTCCGCCTCGCCGCGACCGTAACCGGTCATACTTTTCAGCATGTCAGGCAACATCCTTTCCCGCCGTTAATCGAACACAAAAGCTCCGAAGGCCTCCTTGAGGCGTCTGAAAGCCTCGAGGAGACGCTCCGTGGGTATGGTGAGCGAGATTCGGAAAAAGCCTTCTCCATAGGCGCCGTAACCGATGCCCTGAGTGATCACCACCCCCGCTTTTTCCAGCACCAGTTCGGCAAACTCCAAGGAGGTGTAGCCAGGCGGCACCGGCGCCCAGGCGTAGATGGTAGCCCTGGGCGGGTCCACCTGCCAGCCCAGGCCGCGCAGGCCCTCGATCACGATATCCCGGCGCTGCTGGTAGACCTGCCGCATCTCCCGGACGCAGTCCTGAGGGCCTTCCAAGGCAGCGATCCCGGCATACTGAACCGCCTGAAAAGCTCCGGAGTCCAGGTTCGATTTGAGCGTCCCCAGAGTCCTGATGACCTCGGGGTTGCCCGCAGCCCACCCCAGCCGCCAGCCGGTCATGTTGTAGGTTTTGGAGAGAGAATGGAACTCGATCCCCACCGCCTTGGCCCCTTTTGCCTGCAGGAAACTGGGGGCAACGTAGCCATCAAAGGTGACCTCGGTATACGGCGCATCATGGCAGATGATCAGATCATAGCTGCGGGCAAAGCTGACCGCCGACTGAAAGAACTCCAGATCAGCCGTGGCGCCGGTGGGGTTGTTCGGGTAGTTGAGCCACAGCAGCTTGGCCCGGCGGGCGATATCAGCAGGGATGGCGCCGAAATCCGGCAGGAAGTGTCGCTCCGCCGTTAGCGGCAGGATGTAGTTCTCCGCTCCCGCCAGGGCGGAGCCGATCCCGTAGACCGGATAGCCCGGGTCCGGGATCAGGGCAATGTCGCCCGGATTTAGATAACAGAAGGCAATGTGCCCGATCCCCTCCTTGGAACCGATCAGGGTGACCACCTCCGACCGGGGGTCCAGGTTTACGCCGAAACGGCCTTGATACCAGTTAGCCACCGCCTGGCGGAAGGCCAACAGTCCCACCGATGTAGGATAGCGGTGGTTCTCCGGATTGTCCGCCTGCTCCTTTAGGGCCTGCACGATGTGCGGGGGCGTCGGCCGGTCGGGATCGCCGATCCCCAGGCTGATCACGTCTACGCCACTGTTTTTAAGCTCTTCAATCTTCTGCTCGATCCGGGCAAACAGATAGGCAGGCAGAGCGGCGACCCGGTCTGCTACTTTCATCGATCCTCACTCCTTGGCAAGCTGACCGTTGTCAGCAAAAGTACACTCCCTGAAGGCTGCGCCCAGCCGGCCGGTAAAAACCTCCTCGGCAGGGCCAGTCATAAACAGATGGTTGTTATCCGCCCACTCGATCAAGAGCTGGCCGCCCGGCAGGTTCACGCGCACCAGTCGCCCGGTCCGGCCGGTCAATACCGATCCGGCCACCGAAGCACAGGCGCCGGTCCCGCAAGCCAGGGTCTCCCCCACCCCGCGCTCCCAGACCCGCACGGCGATCTCGTTGTCGCTCCTGACCTCGATAAATTCCACGTTGGTATGGTTGGGAAACAGTTCGTGCCGCTCCAGGAGCGGCCCCAGGCTGTATACGGGGGCCTGTGCGACATCCGGTACAAAGACCAGGCAGTGCGGGTTGCCCATGGAGACGGCGGTGGCCGTCACCCGCTCTGATCCCACCTGAACATCCTCCCCGATCATCCTGGTGCCCGCGACTCCCAGCGCCGGCACCCGGTCCCGCTCCAGAACCGGTTCTCCCATGTCCACCTGCACCGCGGCCACCCGGTCACCGTCCAGGATGAGCTTCGGGAGCATCACCCCGGCCCTGGTAAGCACCGGAAAGGCCGTCTGGCTGACCAGGCCGCGCTGGTAGGCATACTTGGCCACACAGCGGATACCGTTACCGCACATCTCCGGCTCCGAACCGTCGGCATTGAAGATGCGCATGTTGACCATGCCCCGGTCGTCCTTGAATACAAAGATCAGTCCGTCGCCGCCGATCCCGAAGTGCCGATCGCAGATGCGGCTGGCCAGATCGGCCAGTTGCTTGGCCGGCCATCGTTCCGGCCGCCCATCCAGCAAAATGAAATCGTTTCCCAGTCCCTGCCACTTAGCGAACTCCACGACTTGCCTCCAAACTGCGTTTTTGCAGATTTTCACTTTTTCAGTATTAGATTACCTCATAATCCTGTCCTGGGCAAGGAGTCGAGCCAGAATAGCGTTGTTTCTTTTGATCCGGCCGTTACTGCTGCCAAAATACCAGGAGCAACAGTACCCAGCAACAATCTCCCTTATTAGTTGTAATACTGGTAGAATATAATAAAGGCAAGCTGCAAGCGGATCAATCCAGCTGCTTAGCAGCAAGTATTTGGTTGTCAGCAAGAATGGAGTAGAGAACAGATGTCACCAGACGGAATCACCATACACCTGATCGTAGAAGAGCTGAACTCCGAACTTCAACAGAGCCGGGTTGACCGGGTCTACCAGCCGGAACAGCTGGAAATCATCCTGTCCCTGCGCAAACCGGGCCAGAGCCTGCGCCTGCTCCTGTCCGCCCACGCAGAGAACGCCAGGTTGCACCTGACCTCCCAGGAGAAAACCAATCCGCCATCCCCTCCGACTTTCTGCTTCGTCCTGAGAAAGTACCTGGAGGGCAGCCGTCTGCTCGACATTCGTCAGGTAGACCTGGACCGGGTCGTCTATTTTACCTTTTCCCGGCTGAGCGAGAGTGGCGGGTATCAGGAGGTCCACCTGATCAGCGAGATCATGGGCAAGCACAGCAACCTGATCCTGGTGGACCCGCAGACCGGCCAGATCATCGACGCTGTCAAGCGTTATTCTCATGCTGTCAGCCGTTACCGGGAGGTGCTGCCCGGACGAATTTATATCCCCCCACCGCTCCAGTCCAAGGTATCACCCCTGGACCTTGACGAAGAACGATTTGTTCAGGTCCTGCAGGACGGTAATTGGGAACTGAAACTGAAGGACCTGGTTTTTAAACACCTGGCGGGCATCGGTCCCGACCTGGCCAGGGAATTGATGTTTCGGGCCAACTTGCCCGCGGATCTGCTCATGGAAGACTGCGGCGAATATGAACTGCGGAGCCTCTGGCAGGCGCTGCAAAAAACCATCAGCCCGCTGCTCCGGGGTGAGTGCGAGCCAACTCTGGTCTTCGATGGCAAGAAACCGCTAGGTTATACCCCATATTTACCAACCATGTATCAGCCCCTATCCCTGACGGCGGCCCCATCACTGAATGCAGCCGCTGACACCTTCTATACCAGCCGTACCGAGATGGCCAGGTTCGAGCAGTTGCAAAACTCGCTCGCCGGTATTGTCAGGCGGGAGGCCACCCGGGTCGATAAAAAATTATGGTTGCAGCAGCAGGCCCAGTCTGAAGCTGTCAAGAGCCAGGATTATCGGATTAAAGGGGAGATGCTGTTGGCTCACCTGCATCTTTTGGAACGTGGCCAGACCATGGCTCACCTGCCCAACCTCTACGAGCCGGAGGCGCCGCCCCTGGAGATCGCCCTGGACCCATCCCTGACCCCATCGCAGAATGCGCAGCGGCTGTTTCGCCGTTATGAGAGATCCCGCAACACCCTGAAGACCAACCAGTTACGGATGGCGCAAACCTTGGAGGAGCAAGCCTACCTGGCCAGCGTCAGAACCGCCCTCGACCTGGCGGAAACCAGTGAGGAACTGCAAGAGATCAGGGTTGAACTGGAAGAGGCCGGGTTTGTGAAGGTGAAGGCGAAGGAACGGAAAGGCAAGCCCCAGAAGAAAACTCCACTGCAGGTCTCCAAAATTCCAGCTGCAGAGAACTTTGAGATCCTGATCGGTAAGAATAACCGGCAAAACGATTACCTGACCATGCACCTGGCAAAAAAGGAAGACCTCTGGCTGCATGCCAGGGAGATCCCGGGCGCCCATGTGATCATTAGGTCACAGCCGGGACGGGAGATCCCGGCCTCCGCCCTGGAGCAGGCCGCCCGCCTGGCAGCCTATTACAGTGAAGCCAGAACTTCCTCTAAGGTGCCTGTCGACTACACAGCCCGCAAGAACGTCTGGAAGCCCGCCAAGGCCCGCCCCGGCTTCGTTTTATATGAGAATTACCAGACCATCCTGGTCAACCCGGAAGCGCCGGAATAACTCCAAAGTTTTCCTTGCGATCACCTAGGCCAGATCGACACTCGATCAAAAAAGCCGTTTGCACAGCTACGGCTTTACCTTGTTGTTTATAAATCAGTTAAAGCAACTCTTTCAATTCTTCTGTTGTAAGACCCGACTGATCGAGAATGCTTTTCAGTGTTTTTATGTCAAGTATTTCATCGCTATGGATGGGTACGGTCACAAGTTTGCCACCAGGCCTGCGCAGATAATGATGAGAGCCGCGTACATGGGACAATTGAAAACCAGCCCGTTTTAGGGCTAGTACCACATCCTTGCCGCATACACGCGGTAGCCTGGTCATCCCCCGTAAGCCACCTCAACCTCAGAAATATCAATATCATCTGCAGGTATCGGTAATCCTTCGATCGCCAGCGCTTCCAGGAATCCCTCTATTGCTTCCTGAATTCGCTCTAAAGCCTCATCCCTGCTTTTCCCCTGAGTAACGCAGCCCGGCAACGCCGGTACTGTTACCGTATAGCCGCCACTGTCGTTTTTTTCAAGCACTACCTTAAAACGCCGGCTCAAGACGACCACCTCTTTTACTGTTCCTTACAGTTATTATATCCCATTCTGAATTGCAGATGAATGAAACTCTTTCGATCAGGACCGACCACTCAATAAATATTATTATTCACGACGCAGATGATCCCTCGGTTCTGATATTATGCCATCAGAGTCCGGCTACTTTTATTAAATCTCAGTTCATTTTTATGGATTTCATAAAACTTTTCTCTTGCAGTTCGTTCGATCCAGGGTTCATACCCGCAGTTTTCCAATAGGATAAACCGGAAGTTTTTTACGGTACGACCCAGCGGAATTTCTACTCCTGCAGCAGGACGGGGATCGAAGTCGCCGTGGATCGCCACCACCGGGCACCGGATATATTGCCCCTGCTTCAGAAGCTCACCACTGCACCGCAACTCTTGGGCCTCTCCCCATACCGCCTGAAATATATCTAAGGCCATTAACTTTTCTACTGTTTGCGGCTGCCGGGCTTCACCGGGGATGAGCCGGACTGGCAGAGCGGGCAGGATTCGGGCTGATAGGTGGCGATCTCCAGACGCAGCAGACCATGATACGGGGCTTCGAACTCCAGGCTGCCGGTATGGCGGTCGATCAGTGAGCCGATACCCACCACCCTGGCTCCAGCCTCCTCGACTACCGCGATCACCTCTCTGGTGGAACCCCCGGTAGTCACCACATCCTCTACCACCAGCGCCCGCTCGCCAGGTTGAATGGCAAAGCCGCGGCGCAGGGTCATCTGACCCTGGTCGCGTTCGGTGAAGAGCGCCCGTACGCCCAGGGCACGGGCCACTTCCTGGGCCACCAGCACCCCGCCCAGGGCCGGGCCGACCACCAGGTCCACCGGAATGCCGGCAAAGCGCCCGGCCAGCTCGGCGCCCAGCTTGGTGGCGATGTCAGGGTGCTGCAGCACCAGGGCGCACTGCACGTAACGATTGCTGTGCAGTCCCGAGCTCAACAGGAAATGCCCCTCGAGAAGCGCCCCGGACTGCTGAAATACTTCCAGTACTTGCTGTTCGGTCATCTGTCTGACGCCTCCATCTCTGCGATTATGTTCAAGGCTGCCTGACGCCGCTCGGGCGCCTTGGTGATCGGCCGCCCCACCACCAGGTAGCTGGCGCCGGCAGCGAGCGCCTCACCGGGCGTGCCCACCCGCTGCTGGTCATCCTGGTCAGCGCCCGCCGGACGAATCCCCGGTGTCACGATCAGGAAGCCGTCCCCGCACTGCTGGCGGATCCAGCGGATCTCCCGGGGAGAGGCGACCACGCCCGCCAGGCCGCAATCCTTGGCCTGCTCTGCCCAGAACACCACCTGTTCCAGCGGTGGCCGGACGAGGCCGACCTCCTCCCGGAGCTCTTCAGGCCCCAGGCTGGTAAGCACGGTGACGGCCAGGATCAGCGGCGCCTCACCAGACCGGGCCTCCTGGCTGGCGGCCTCGGCCGCTGCTCGCATCATCTCCGCCCCGCCTGCCGCGTGCAGGTTGAACATGGCCACGCCCATCCGGGTGGCGGCCCGGGCGGCTCCGGCCACCGTATTGGGGATATCGTGAAACTTGAGGTCGAGAAATACCCGGCCGCCCTGCTCGTGAACCGCCTCCACCGCTCTCGGGCCATGGCTGCAGAAAAGTTCCAGGCCGATCTTGAACATGCCTACCAGGTCATGCAGTTCAGTAACCAGTTTTCTGGCCTGATCGAGCGTGCTGACATCGAGGGCGACGATCAACCTCTGCTTGGCTTCCATGTCAAACCTCCGTAATTGCAGATATCAGATTCAATGCTTCCAGGCGGCGCCGATCAGCGCACGCCAATCGGCGATCCCCTTCCGGTCGCAGTATCGCTCCAGTTCCTCGATAATCTTCACCGCGGCCAGGGGGTCGTGGAAGAAGGCGGAGCCCACCGCCACCGCCGAGGCGCCGGCCAGGATGAACTCCAGGGCGTCTCGCCCGGTGCAGATGCCCCCCATACCGATGATCGGCACGTTGACCGCCTGCGCTACCTGCCATACCGCCCGCACTGCTACCGGCCGGATCGCCGGGCCGGAGAGGCCTCCGGTGATATTGCCCAGGGCCGGCCTGCCGGTCTCCACGTCGATAGCCAGACCCAGGAGGGTGTTGATCAGCGACAGGGCCGCTGCCCCGGCGTCTACCACCGCCCGGGCCAGGCCCACAATATCGGTCACATTGGGTGTCAGCTTGACGATCACCGGCAGCGAGGTCGACCGCACTACGGCGGCCACCACCGACGCCGCCAGGCAGGGATCGGTGCCCAGGGCCATACCGCCCGCCCGGACGTTGGGGCAGGAGATGTTCAACTCCAGCCCGTCCACTCCCGATCCGTCGAGGCGCTCGGCCAGGGCCACATACTCCTCACTGGTGCCGCCGGCGATGTTGGCGACCACCGGCACGCCGTAGGAGCGCATCACCGGCAGGATATCGCTGATAAAAACGTCGACCCCGGGATTCTGCAAGCCGATGGCGTTGAGCAGCCCCGCCGGGGTCTCCCAGAGGCGTCGCCCGGGGTTGCCGGCGCATGGCCGCAGGGTCAGGCCCTTGGTGACCAGGGCGCCCAGCCGGCTCACATCGAAGACCGGACAGTACTCCGCCCCGTACCCGAAGGTGCCGGAGGCGACCAGGACCGGATTACTCATGCTGATCCCGGCGATGGACACCGCTAGGTCAGTCATCAAAGATCACCTCGTCAGCATCGAATACGGGCCCCTCGGCGCACACCCGGAGCATCCGGGAGGGGTCCGATCCCCGGCAGGTGCAGCCCATGCAGGCCCCCAGGCCGCAGGCCATATTCTCCTCCAGGGATAACTGTGCCGGGATGCCCCTGTCCGTACTGGCCCTCTGCACCGCCTTCAATACCGGCTTAGGCCCGCAGGCAAAGATGTCAGAATATGAACTCTTTTTTAACGCATCCTGCAACAGGGCAGTGACGGAGCCGCGCCGGCTGGCACTGCCGTCATCGGTAATAACCAGCACCCTGCCGTAGCGTTCGAGGGCTGACCGGCAGAGCAGGCCACGCGCAGTCCGGGCGCCAATTAAAATGTTCAACGTCCAGTTTAATGCCGCCAGGGCTTCCGCCAGAAAAAGCAGGGGAGCGACGCCAATGCCTGCGCCCACCAATAGCGCTTTCTTGCCGTTCCCTGCATACCGGAATCCCCGGCCTAACGGCCCGAGCAGCGGTACAAACTCACCCTGCCGCCTTGCGGCCAGCCACTCTGTGCCCTGGCCGCGCACCCGGTACAGAAAACTTGCTGCTCCTGCCGTACGCTGGATGCGGTGGATACTCAGGGGACGCCTCAGGAAGGGGTCGTAGCCAGACCCGCAGCCGATCATGGCAAACTGCCCGGGCTGGGCAGCCGCAGCGAGTTCCGGCGCCTCCAGCGTCAGCAGGAAAGCATCTGTGGCCAAGGTCTCCTGGCAGATGACCCTGGCCGTGTATTCCCCGGTCTGACCCGTACCAATCGCCTCCCAATCCGGTTTACAACCTCAAACTTTACGTGCCACAACTGCCTGCGCATATTCGTCCAGGGGGATCAGAGAAGTTTCCTTGCCGCCCTGAAGGAAGGCGATCACTTCCTGCAGCGCCCTGGCAGTGTCCAGGGAGGTCAGGCAGGGGATCCCGTGTTCTACCGATTCCCGTCGGATCTGAAAACCGTCCCGTAGTGGGCCCCGCCCGCCGCTGTAGGTATTGATCACAAAGTTCACCCGTCCCTCTCGAATCAGGTCGACCACGTGGGGAGAGCCCTCCTCGATCTTGTTCACCTCGTTGACGGTCAGGCCCCGGTCCCGCAAGAACCTGGCTGTACCCCTAGTGGCGTAGAAATCCAGCCCCAGCCGGGACATTCCCTCCACCAGGGCCAGGGCCTCGTCTTTATCCCGGTCGGCAATGGTGATCAGCACCGCTCCGGAGCGCGGGACCGAACAGCCGGCGGCGATCAGTCCCTTGTAAAGAGCGCAGGGAACGGTACGGTCCACGCCCATCACTTCACCGGTGGATTTCATCTCCGGCCCCAGGTAGGTATCCACCCGGGTCAGCTTGCCGAAGGAGAAGACCGGCACCTTGACCGCCACCAGGCCACCCGATGGGACCAACCCGCCCCGGTAGCCCAGGTCCTGCAGTTTCTTGCCCAGCATAATCTTGGTGGCCAGGCGCACCATGGGGATTCCGGTGATCTTGCTCAGATAGGGCACCGTCCGGCTGGCCCGGGGATTGACCTCCAGCACGTAGAGAGCGCCCTGGTAATAGACGAACTGGATATTGAGGATGCCTCGGACCTGCAAGGCCAGGGCCATGCTGGTGGTATCCTCGACGATCTGGTCGACGACACTTTGCGACAGACGAGCCGGGTAGACTGCAATACTGTCCCCGGAGTGCACCCCGGCCCGCTCGATATGCTCCATGATCCCGGGGATCAGCACCTGTTCCCCGTCGCAGATGGCATCGACCTCGATCTCCTGGCCCTGGAAATACTTGTCGATCAGGACTGGATGATGGGGTGAGACCTCCACGGCATTAGCCACGAAGCTCTCCAGGTCATCCTCGTCGTAGACGATCTCCATCGCCCGGCCGCCCAGCACGTAAGATGGCCGCACCAGCACCGGGAATCCGATCTGGCGGGCGATCGCCAGGGCCTCCCGCATATCAGCGGCGCCCCGGCCCGGCGGTTTCTGAATGCCCAGTCTGGTTAACAGCCGCTCGAACCTTTCCCGGTCCTCGGCCTCGTCGATCTTGTCGACGGCTGTTCCCAGGATCGTCACCCCTGCTGCTGCCAGTGGGCCCGCCAGGTTGATGGCAGTCTGCCCTCCGAACTGAACGATCACCCCGTCCGGCTGCTCCAACTCCACCACGTTCAGCACGTCCTCCAGGGTCAGGGGTTCGAAGTAGAGCCGATCGGCGGTGTCAGAGTCTGTGCTGACGGTCTCCGGGTTGTTGTTGATGATCAGCGCCTCGACCTGCTCCTCCTTCAGAGCCAGGACGGAATGCACCGAGCAATAATCAAACTCGATCCCCTGCCCGATCCGGATGGGGCCGCCGCCGATCACCAGGACCTTGCGCCTCGGCGTGGGCAGCGCCTCGTTCTCCAGGTCGTAAGTGGAATAGAAATAGGGCGTGGCCGCCTCAAACTCGGCGGCGCAGGTGTCCACCATCTTGTAGACAGGCTTGATGTCGTGGTCATTCCGCCATCGCCCGATCTCCGAGACGGCGATCCCGGTCAGGCGGCTGAGCAATTGGTCGCTGAAACCGGACCGCTTCGCCCGGATCACTGTCTCCCGGTCCAAGCCGGCAACATCGTGAACAGCGCTGAAAACCTGTTCCAAATTCACGATTGCCTGGATCTTATGCAGGAAAAACCGGTCGATCCCGGTCAGAGCGGCGATCTTCTCCTGGTCAAAACGGCGCCGGAAGGCTTCCGCCACTAGAAACAGCCTCTCGTCGGTCGGAACCGCCAATCTATCCAGCATTTTCTGGTCATCCAGGCTGTCCAGACCCGGGTACAACAGCCCCACGTTCTGGAGTTCCAGGGAACGCATGGCCTTCATCAGGGCGCCTTCGAAGGTGCGGTCGATGGCCATCACCTCACCGGTCGCCTTCATCTGGGTACCCAGGGTGCGGTCGGCGCTGCGGAACTTGTCGAATGGCCAGCGGGGGACCTTGACCACACAGTAGTCCAGGGTAGGTTCGAAGCAGGCCCAGGTTTTCCTGGTGACGAAGTTCTCGATCTCGTCGAGGCGCAGCCCCAGGGCAATCTTGGCGGCCACCCGGGCGATCGGGTAGCCTGTGGCCTTGGAGGCCAGGGCGCTAGACCGGCTGACCCTGGGGTTGACCTCAATCACATAATACTGGAAGCTGAGCGGGTCGAGGGCGTACTGGATATTGCAGCCTCCCTCCACCCCCAGGGCGCGGATGATCTTCAAAGATGCTGTTCTCAGCATCTGGTATTCATGATCGGTCAGGGTCTGTGACGGCGCCACCACGATACTGTCGCCGGTGTGCACCCCCATCGGATCGATGTTCTCCATGTTGCAGATAGTGATGCAGTTATCCGCCCCGTCCCGGATCACCTCGTACTCGATCTCTTTCCAGCCGGCCACGCTGTGCTCGATCAGGACCTGGCCGATCATGCTCAGGGCCAGGCCGCGGCTCATGATCTCCCGCAACTCCGGCTCGTCGTAGGCCAGTCCGCCCCCGGTGCCGCCCAGGGTGTAGGCCGGCCGTACTACCACCGGATAGCCGTTGCTTTTGGCAAAGGCCACCGCCTCCTCCACCGACAGCACCACCTCGCTGTCCGGAACGGGCTCGTCGATTGCCTGCAGCATATCCTTGAATAACTGCCGGTCTTCGGCCTTCTTGATCGCTGCCAGGGGCGTCCCCAGCAGCAGCACTCCGTACCGGTCCAGCACCCCGGACTCTGCCAGGCGTACTGCCAGATTCAGGCCGACCTGTCCTCCCAGGGTGGGAATCAGGCCCTGTGGCCGTTCCCGTTCGATGACCCGGGCCAGAAATTCCGGGGTCAGGGGTTCGATGTAGATCTTGTCGGCCATCTCCTGGTCGGTCATGATCGTGGCCGGGTTGCTGTTGACCAGCACCACCTCGATCCCCTCTTCCCTTAGGGCGCGGCAGGCTTGCGTTCCGGCGTAATCAAACTCCGCCGCCTGGCCGATGACGATGGGGCCCGACCCGATGACCAGCACTTTTTTCAGATCCGGATTGCGGGGCATATAAGTTCCTCCTCTAGTGCAGGCGTGCTGCGTGAGCGCGGGGACGGTTCTCGCGCTCACACCATTACGAAACGTAAGAACCGTCCCCGCGTTTCGCCTATTGAATCAACGCCAGAAAGCGATCGAACAGGTAGGTGGAGTCCATCGGACCGGGCGATCCCTCCGGATGGTACTGCACGGAGAAGACGGGCAGTGTCTTGTGCTGCAGGCCCTCCACGGTGCCGTCGTTCAGATTCCGGTGGCTGATGACCACCTCGCTGTTCGGCAGGCTTTTATCATCCACCGCAAAACCATGGTTCTGAGAGGTGATCGCTATCTTGCCGGTGGCCAGATCCTTGACCGGATGGTTGGCGCCCCGGTGCCCGAACTTGAGCTTGTAGGTGTCTCCACCGAAAGCCAGTCCCAGGATCTGATGCCCCAGGCAGATGCCCATCACCGGGCATTTGCCGATCAGTTGGCGGGCTGTCTCCACGGCATACCAGACATCCTTGGGGTCTCCGGGGCCGTTGGTAAGCACCACCCCGTGCGGCCGGCAGTTCATGATCTCCTCGGCAGTCGTTGCCGGTGGCGCCAGCTTGACCGTACAGCCGCGCTGTACCAGGGAACGGACAATGTTTTGCTTGACCCCGAAGTCTACGACCACCACCCGCAGCGGCCCGTCTCCCCAGGTCTGGATCTCTTTGGTGGCGCAGGCCGTGATCAGGTCCTGGCCGGAAATGGATGGTGATGACTGGGCTGCCTGCACCAGAGTGGTAGTATCCTGATCGCCCGTGGCGATGACGCCGCGCATGGTGCCGTAATTGCGCAGCCGCCTGGTCAGAGCCCTGGTGTCGATGCCGGCCAGGCCGATCACGTCATACTTTTGCAAGAATTCCTCCAGCTTGATCCAGTAGCGCCAGTTGCTCGGGTAATCGCACAGCTCCTTGATCACAAACCCCTGCACCCAGGGCCTGGCTGATTCGTAGTCCTCCTTGTTGATGCCGTAATTCCCCACCAGCGGGTAGGTCAGCACCACGATCTGCCCGCAATACGAGGGATCTGTGAGGATCTTCTGGTACCCGGTCATGCTGGTATTGAAGACCACCTCACCGAACTGGCGGCCTTCACTGCCAAAGGCCGTTCCTTGCATGACCGTACCGTCTTCCAAGGCCAGATAACCGATCATGGTTCAGGATGCTCCTCTCAGCGTGCCTGTGCTTGCATCTGTTGATGTCGAGCGTGTTACCCGTGTCTGCATGGCGATCTGACCCGAGATCACCGTCATTATAGGCCACCCGCGCAGCTCCCACCCGGCAAATGGTGTGTTCTTGCCCAGCGAGGCAAACTGCTCGACAACCACGGGTAATTTTAACCGGGGGTTGATCACCGTGAGGTTGGCCACCCCTCCAACCCTGATCGTGCGCTCGGGCAGGCCAACGATCCGGGCCGGATTCAAGGCCATCTTCTGCGCCACCTGTACCGGGGTCAGCACCCCGGTCTCCACCAGGTGTTCCCAGACCAGGGGCACCGCCGTTTCTAACCCAGAGATCCCGCAGGGAGCGAGGTTGAATTCCACCTCTTTCTCCTCCCTGGTGTGGGGAGCATGGTCGGTGGCGATCGCATCGATGGTGCCGTCCCGTAGTCCCTCCAGCAGGGCTTTCACATCCTGCTTGGAGCGCAGGGGCGGGTTCACCTTGGTGTTGGTGTCATAGGACCGGACGGCCTCGTCGGTCAGGCAAAGGTGGTGCGGAGTGACCTCCGCCGTTACCCGCACGCCTCGCTGCTTGGCCTCCCGGATCAGGCGCACGGAGCCGGCAGTGCTCACATGGGCAATATGCAGCCTGGCCCCGGTCATCTCTGCCAGGATCAGGTCGCGGGCGACGTGCACCTCCTCGGCTGCCGCAGGAATGCCTCGCAGACCAAATACAGTAGAGTTGAAACCCTCGTTCATCAGACCGCCGGCACTCATATCCTGGTCCTCACAGTGGCTGATCACTACCAGGTCGAACATCCGGCTGTACTCCAGCACCCGCCTCAATACCTCGGCGCTCATGATCGAACTGCCATCGTCGGACAGGGCGACCGCCCCCGCCTCGACCAGGTCGCCGATCTCGGACAGTTCTTCGCCCCGGCGGCCTTTAGTAGCACAGCCCACCGGGTAGACCGGAACGATCCCGGCCTCGGCTTGGCGCTTGATAAATTCAATCACCGGACGGTTGTCCGCCGGCGGCCTGGTGTTGCCCATGGCCACCACGCCGGTGAAACCGCCCCGGGCCGCAGCCCGCGTCCCGGTCAGGATCGTCTCCTTTAGCTCGTCTCCGGGCTCCCGAAGATGGCAGTGCAGGTCGATCAGGCCGGGAAGGACGTAGCAACCGTCAACCGTGATCACTTCCGCATCCGGCGCCTGCAGGCCCGGGGCCATGGCGGCCACCCGGTCCCCCGCCACCAGCAGGTCCAGTTGCTCAACCTTCTCCTCCAGGGGATCAACTACCAGGCCGCCCTTAAGCAGATATGGCACTCTGCTCACCTCCACTTAGCAGCAGGTAAAGGAGCGCCATCCTCACAGCCACCCCGTTGGTCACCTGCTCGTTGATCGCCGAATGGCTGCCATCCTGCACCCCCGGGCTGATCTCCACCCCCCGGTTGACCGGGCCCGGGTGCAGCACCAGTACATCCGGCCTGGCCACCTGCAGCTTGTCCTCATCCAGGCCAAACAGCCTGGTGTACTCCCTGATGCTGGGAAACAGACCCCTCTGCTGGCGCTCCAACTGGATGCGCAGCACATTGATCACATCCACTTCCTTGAGCCCCTGGCGCCAGTCATGGAAGACCGACACACCCAGTTGCTCAATCTCCGGCGGAATCAGGGTGGGCGGCCCCACCAGCCGCACCTCGGCCCCCAGCTTGGTCAGGCCCCAGATGTTGGAGCGGGCCACCCGGCTGTGGGCGACATCGCCCAGGATCGCCACCTTGAGCCCGGCGATGCCGCCCTTCTTCTCCCTGATGGTGAACAGGTCCAGCAAGGCCTGAGTGGGATGCTCATGAGAGCCGTCCCCGGCGTTGATCACTCTGGCGTCCAGCAGTTTGGCCAGGAGATGGGGTGCTCCGGTAGCCGAGTGCCTGATGATGATGGCGTCGGCGCCCATCACTTCGATGGTCCTGGCGGTGTCCCCGAGGCTCTCGCCTTTCTGTACGCTGCTGGTCGCCACTGAGATACTGACCGTGTCCGCCCCCATGTATTTGGCCGCTAGTTCAAAGGAGGTACGGGTGCGGGTACTGGCTTCGTAAAATAGGGTGACGATCACGCGCCCGCGCAGGGTGGGCACCTTTTTGATCTCCCGCCCCAAAACCTCCTTCATGGGCTCGGCAGTATCCAGGATCAGGTTGATCTCATCGGGGCGCAACTCCTGTAACCCTAATAGATCCTTATGCCCAAACTGGTTCATGCGCCGTTTCCCCCCTTTAGGGTTTTAAAATATTCTTTCCCTGGCCTGTTTACTGTCCAGGTAAAGGGTGAGCCTGCCGCCCACTTTACTCGCTAGGCTCTTTGATCACTACCTGATCCTTTCCGTCAATCTCCAGCATTTGTACCGCGACGACCTCCCGGTGCGAGGTAGGTACATTCTTGCCTACAAAGTCCGGTCTGATCGGCAACTCCCGGTGCCCCCGGTCCACCAGCACCGCCAATTGCACCAGTTGCGGCCGGCCCAGGTCCATCAGGGCGTCCAGGGCGGCCCGCACCGTTCTCCCGGTAAAGATGACATCATCGACCAGGATCACCTTTTTATCGTTGAGGCTGAAGGGCACATCCGTTTTTCTGATCACCGGGTTGTAGGCCAACTTGCTCAGATCGTCCCGGTACAGAGTGATGTCGAGGATCCCCAGTGGGACACTGGTGCCCTCGATCTCCCTGATGATCCCTGCTATTCGCTGGGCCAACGGAACCCCTCGCCTCCTGATGCCGATCAGGACGAGCTGCCGGGTCCCCTTACTCCGCTCCAGGATCTCGTGAGCAATCCTGGTGAGAGCCCGCCGAATCCCTTCGGCGTCCAGGATCTGGGCCTTTTCCTGCATTTCCATGAACACACCTCCCCGTTAAAAACCTGCGCAGAAGATCTTGCTTAAACAATAGATAATTTTCTTGTCAGGCTGCTTACCCTATTTTTAGGCTCGTTCTGAATTTAATTCAGCCGTGCCCGCTCAGCTACGGGCATCCCTTCTTTTTCCTCCTTTATGTTGTTACAACTCCTGCAAAAACGGCACAAAAAAACCTGTCTACAAGGATAACCTTGCAAGCAGGTGTCATCTCTCAGGGCTATTAAATTCATCAAAGCACCTTCTTCCTTCCCAGTCTCTCAGGACTGGCTTTAAAGGCTTATTTATTTTTTTATTATAGCATTTGCTGACCGCCTGTCAACAAGAATAATTCACCCGGGCAGTCACTGCCTCCCTGACGATCAGGGGCTGATAGCTGCTCGTGGAACCGGCAAGCGCCTAGCCTAAGTCATCAAAGGATAATATTTAAGGTTGGTTCAGGCGCCGCAGCAGGTTCAGGGCCTCGCTGAAGGCCGGCGGCGGCGGCGCTTCGAAAGCTAACAGCTGGGCAGTCCGGGGGTGCGTGAAGGCGATGCGGCGGGCATGCAGCGCCTGTCCCGGCAGATTCAGGGGATTGTCGGCACGAGTGTGGCGCGTTCCGTAGACCGGGTCACCGGCCACCGGGTAGCCGGCATAGGCCAGGTGCACCCGAATCTGGTGGGTGCGGCCGGTTTCCAGGTCCACATCCAGCAGGGTGTAACCCGGAAACCTTTCCCTGACCCGATAATGGGTGCGGGCCTCGCGGCCGCCGGTGATCACCGCAATCCGCTTGCGATCCCTGGGGTCCCTACCCAGGGGGGCATCGATCAGCCCCCGTTCAGGCCGTACCTCCCCATGCACCAGGGCAAGGTACGTTCTTTTGATCTGGCGGGCTTTCAACTGGGCGGATAGGCCCTGGTGTGCAAAATCGGACTTGCTCACCAGCAGCAGGCCGGAGGTGTCCTTGTCCAGGCGGTGGACGATACCGGGGCGCAGGTAACCGCCGATTCCCGACAGGTCCGAACAGTGATCCAGCAGGGCGTTGACCAGGGTGCCCCGGTGATGCCCGACCGCCGGATGCACCACTAATCCAGCCGGTTTATTGACCACCAACAGGTCCTCATCCTCGTAGAGGATCTCCAGGGGGATCGCCTCCGGTTGGAGGGTCACCTCCTCGGGAGGCGGCACCGTCATCACGATCAGGTCCCCTGCCCGCAGCCGGCAACTGGAACGCCCCGGGCAGGTGTTGATCAGTACCAAGCCTTTTTCCATCAAACGCTGCACCTGGCTCCTGCTCAGAAACGGAGGCTGACCGGCCAGAAACTGGTCCAGGCGCTGCCCCGCCATCTCCGGTCCCACTGCAAAACTGAAGGTCCCGCCGCTCAAGAATGTTCATCCTTCCTGCTGCTCCGGGAGAACAGCAGTATATAGATGAGCAGGGCCGTGCCAATACAGATAAAGGTATCCGCCACATTAAAGACAGGCCAGACCCGGAAATCGAAGAAATCGATCACGTATCCGGTACGCAGGCGGTCTACCAGGTTGCCTAGCACACCGCCGGTTAAAAAAGCGAGGGCGAGGTTCAGAGCAAGGCTGGTCTTGCCTAGGAAGAAATGGGCTGCCACCATCACGACCACCAGGAGTATGCCCAATACCACGAACTTATCCGTGTGGTAAGCCATGATCCCAAAAGCGCCACCGGGATTCGCCACGTAAGTAAGTAAAAAAAAGTGCGGCAGCACCGTGATCGATTCGCCTGGAGTGAAATGTGTTGTCACGATCCACTTGGTGAACTGGTCAACCGCCAGGATGGTCAACGATACTAATAAATACAGCCACAAAACTGGTTGCCTCCTCTTTAGATCTCCTCCCGGGCCAAGCGCTCCAGCGCTGGCTGATCCTTATCGAGCAGTGCCTGGTAGGCCCTTTCCAAGCGGATGGCCATTTTCTCTGCCGTGAGGTTTTGCGCCCTGACAGCAGCAGCTGACCCGATCCGCTGGCGAAGCGCCTGATCATGCAACAACTGGTCGATGCGTTCCACAAACGCCTCCTCGGTATCGCAGAGATAGCCGGTGACACCTTCATCCACAATCGCCACCGACCCGAAGGCGGCCCTGGCTACCACGGCCAGGCCGGCAGCCATCGCCTCCACCAGCACTAGTCCCTGGGTCTCAGTCATCGAGGGGAACACGAAGAGATCGGCGCTTTTATAAGCGCCGGCCACCTCCTCCTGCGACAGGCGCCCGGTAAAGATCAGTTTGGATCTGATCCCCAGCTGCTCCGCCAACTCGTGCAGCTCTTCATCCTCAGGCCCGCTGCCCGATAAGGCCAGGGTGACAGCGGGGTTATGCCGCAACACCCCGTTAAAGATCCTGAAGAGGGAGTCCAGGTTCTTCTCCTTGCTGAGACGGCCCACATATAGCAGGATCTTTTCCTCTGGCGCAATGCCGAAGCGTCTCCGGAGAAACGAGCGGTCTCCCGATTCAAACAGCTGGAGATTGATGCCGGTGGCCACGGACACGATCGGAACGGTCACCCCATAGCTGCGCAAGAGCCTTTCGATCACCTTGGTGGGAGCAACTACCAGGTCACAACGATTACAAAACTCCCTGGCCATAAAAACCACCGCTTTCTGGGCCAGGCCTTTGGCAAACGGAAAATAATGCACATACTGATCATAAAGGGTATGGTAGGTAAAGACAAGAGGAATCCCCAGGCGTCTCGCTATCGAGGCGCCCACCTGCCCCAGGCAAAAGGGAGAATGGACATGGATTAGATCCAGCTGCAGGTCCCGGGCAAACCTCCGGGATCCCCAGGTGATCGGCATGCCGATGTAAAATTCCGGATAAAAAGGCGTGTGGAATGAAGGATAGCGATAGACCCCGGGTTCGTCGTTTTCATCATAGTTCGGGTAGCGGGGCGCAAATATCTTGATATAATGCCCGCGGCGCCGCAGTTCGCGGGTGAAAGTGTCTATCGATTGCACCACGCCGCTGACATATGGCTTGTAGCTATCGGTAAATATTCCTATTCTCATTGTCAATAAGCCTTAGACAGGCCCTCCAGGCGGCCCCTCGTCATCCCGGGCCCGCAGGTCCTGATAGAAGGTCCCATCCCGGTCGCGCCGGTAGGGTATCTTCTCCACATTGCTGCCTGCTTCCTGGCTCTGTTCCCCCTCATCGTGGCGCACGGTATCGGATGATGTTCCGTACCTGGCCACGTCCCTCCAGCTATCTTCACCGTCGTACATGTTGCCTGTAGAGTTGCTCTCTCCCGGAACGCCTCCGAACGGCATCGCAATAGCAAGCTCTTCCACCGGGCGTATTCTAAACTTATCCTCTGCATCTCTGATCTCCTGGCAGTGAACGCAGAGCGTGGTCTCCGGCACCGCTTCCAACCTGGCCTCGGGAATCTGATCCCCACAATGCTCGCAGGTCCCATAAGAGCCCTTGTCAAGCCGGGCCAGGGCTTCATCGATTTTGACCAGCCGCACCCGTCCGCGGTCTCTAAGGCCGATGTCCTTACTGCGTTCAAAGGTTTCCGTACCGATATCTGCCGGATGATTGTCGCAGACCGACAATTCGGACAGCGCATCCCGCTGATCAACCCCCAGCAGTCCCTCCTCAAGATGATCGAGCAGCTCCCGCTCCCGGGCCCGCTCATGATCCAGGCGTTGCCGGAAATGTTGCAGTTGATCCTGGTTCACTATCAAGCCTCCATCTTGTTGGTTTTAAATGCTGCGTATCTTGAGTTGCAGTTGCACCAGCCGCACGATCTCCGCGATGAAACTGCTCATTCCCGGCAGGTTCAATACCACCAACCGCTGCAGCAGAATCAGGACCAGGGCGCTGAGCAGGGTGAAACCGACCGCAATGCCCAAGCCCCGGTACAACCCCGACAGAAAATTGATATAGAACAGGCGCCAGGGTTTGTTCAGCAGATCGACGTACTCGCCCAGCTTCATTTTTTCCAGATTCAGCGAAAGCCGCTCGATTCTGTCTTGCAAGGCTTCGATAGCGCCCGACCGGAGATCCTGCATGAACATACCCCTGAATTAATTCTGCCCAAAATGCTCGCTTTCCATAATCACTTTCATGCACACAGGCTCTGTCGGCTACCGGCCGGCAGTGACCACTTCATGGCAGCGCCGGCACAGCAGGGGATGATCGTCAAACTGGCCGACTGAAGCATCATAGAGCCAGCAACGGGTGCATTTATGGCCGGTGGCCTGTTTTACTGTGATCTTCAGGCTGGAACCGCTGTCCGTCAGCGCTCCCACCGGGGCTGCCTCCCAGACCTCATGCAGTTTGACCCCGGAGACGATCAGCAGCCTCTTCAGATCCGGCTCGATCTCCCGCAATATCTGGGCGGGCTCTTCATTCTCCGGATAGAGGGCCACCTCCGCTTCGGCAGAGGCGCCGATCAACTTCTGCTTGCGGGCCTCTTCCAGGGCCCTGGTGATCCCCTCGCGCAGTTCCAGGATCCGGGACCATTTAGCCTCCAGGGAGGCGTCCAGGTAACTGCGGTCCGCCTGCGGCCAGGGGGCCAGGAACACACTGGCAAACTGCTCCTTTGCCCGCGGCAGGTGCCCCCAGATCTCCTCGGTGGTGAAGCTCAGCACCGGGGCCAGCAGCCGGGCCAGGACGCTGGCGACTTCCAAGAGCACGGTCTGAATACTCCGCCGCTCCCGGGAGCCGGCACCGGAGCAATAAAGGGCATCCTTGATCACGTCCAGGTAGAAAGAACTCATATCCACCACACAGAAATTGGAGATGGCGTGGTAGACCACGTGATACTCGTAGTCATCGTAGGCCGTGGTCACCCGCTGGATCAGCCGGTGCAGCTTCATAAGCGCCCAACGGTCTAACGGGCTCAACTCCTGATATGGCAGGGTGTCGGTACTAGGGTCAAAATCGTACAGGTTTCCCATCAGGAAGCGAAAGGTGTTGCGGATCTTCCGGTAGGCCTCGGCCAACTGCTTCATGATCGCCTTGGATACCGCCACGTCGCTGCGGTAATCCGAGGAGGTGACCCACAGGCGAATCACGTCGGCGCCGAACTGTTTGATCATTTCCTGGGGATCGATGACGTTGCCCAGAGACTTGGACATCTTCCGGCCTTCCTCGTCGATCACGAAGCCGTGGGTCAGCACCGCCTTGTAAGGGGCGACCCCCCGGGTGGCCACGGAGGTGCATAGAGAGGAGTTGAACCAGCCCCGGTGCTGATCGCTGCCCTCCAGATAGAGATCCGCAGGCCACTTCAGGCCGGAACGCTGCTCCAGCACCGCGGCGTGGCTGGAGCCAGAGTCAAACCAGACATCCATGATGTCGCTCTCTTTACGGAACTCCCCACCCTGGCAGTCGGGGCAGACAAAGCCTGGCGGCAGCAATTCCGCCGCCGTCTTCTCGAACCAGATGTCCGAACCGTGGCTGCGGAAGAGGCCCTGCAGCCTGGTGATGGTCTCATCGTTGATGACCGTCCTGCCACAACGGTTGCAGTAAAAAATCGGGATCGGCACACCCCATACCCGCTGACGGGACACGCACCAATCGCCCCGCTCCGCCACCATGTTATAGATGCGCTCCTTGCCCCAGGCAGGTATCCATTGCACCTGCTGCTCAATGGCTTTCAGGGCCTCGTTGCGGAAACCGTCGATCGAGGCGAACCACTGCTCAGTGGCCCGGAACATCAGCGGCTTCTTGCAGCGCCAGCAGTGCGGGTACTGGTGGGTGATGGTATCCTGGCAATACAGCAAGCCTCTATGTTTCAGTTCATCGATCACGCTCTGGTTGGCATCCCAGATCCGCTGTCCGGCAAACAGCCCGGCCTCCGGCACGAACCGGCCCCGGCCATCCACCAGGGAGACCACCGGGAGGTGATAGGCCTGGCAGACCTCGAAGTCCTCCACACCGTGGGCCGGGGCAGTGTGCACCGCTCCGGTACCCTGTTCCAGGGTGACATGCTCCCCGAGCACCACCACCGACTCCCGGTCGCTGTAAAAGGGGTGGGCACAGCGGATCCCCTCCAGTTGCGCTCCCTTCCAGGCGCCCAGCCGGTTAGTCTCTGTGCTGTGGTGCAGGGCCAGCACTCTGGGCAGCAACTCTTCGGCCACCAGTATCTTTTTACCGTCAATCTCGGACAGCACATAGGTAAAGTCCGGATGGAGGCTGATGGCGACGTTGCCCGGCAACGTCCAGGGTGTGGTGGTCCAGATCAGAATACAGGTCTGATCATCCACCGGAAATACACCCTTGCTGTCCTTGACCGGAAAGAGCACGTAGATGGACGGTGACTCCTTTTCCTGGTATTCCACCTCCGCCTCGGCCAGCGCCGTCTCGCAATCCGTGCACCAATACACCGGTTTTAAGCCTTTATAGATATAGCCGCGTTTGGCCATCTCGCCGAAGATACCGATCTGCACGGCCTCGTAATCCGGCAT
>Ga0187886_1000462_pt1 | contig 48487 bp, 46 predicted proteins | sample June2016WEW_20_1_FD_133001 | JGI IMG/M metagenome (GOLD analysis project Ga0187886, IMG submission 133001) | Peatland microbial communities from SPRUCE experiment site at the Marcell Experimental Forest, Minnesota, USA - June2016WEW_20_150 | ecosystem: Environmental > Terrestrial > Soil >... | reverse complement strand
CTTTCATTCCCCGCCCGATTTCGGAAAATTCCCCTATATTCTTTTGAACCTGCCCAATTATTCTCGCCGAATTGTCCAATCGCTCATTGAAATTTTTTGTTTGTTCATTAAGGCGGGTATTTGTAGTTCTTAAGTATTCCAAAAGCTCCTCTGATGGCTTCTGAGAGTCTTTTAAATCAGAAAGTTTTCTGTTAATAAAAATGACCAGGATAACTAGAGCCGCTAATACTATAATAAGTACGATAATTGGGTCCATCGCGTAATTCTAACATATGAAAGAAAGACGGAAACAGCAAATTCTAAAAAGGAGAAATTTCCTCCCTACTCTTCTTGTAACTATTATTCTCTGGCTTCTTCTTGGCGGACTTATTTATTTTATTGATCCTGGAACTTTCGGAGCCGTGCCGCTATTTTTTGTATTGTTTTTCACAGCTCTTCTTTTTACCTTTTCATTCCTTTTCGGGAGTACCCGCCGTGGCTTGATCACTTCCCTATCTTTATCCCTCTTCTCCATCCTTGCCTATCTTGGAGTTGGCAACATTATTAATTTACTTTTGATCCTTGCAATTGCTATCTCTATCGAGCTATATTTGGCGCAGAAATGAATTCTTCACTTAAACGCCAATTACTCCGGACTTTTACCCAGATGGTAGATGATCTGAAAGATAAAAAGGAAATCGAGAAGTTTTTTACAGATTTTTTTAGTGAAGAAGAGTTTGAAAAATATATAAAACGCCTCGCCGTTGCCTATTGGTTAAAGAAAGGCCGGGACGCCGAAAATATAAAAAGAAATTTACTGGCAACTCCAAAAGAGATTTCAGAAGCTAAAGAATTATTGAAAAAAGAAGGTGTAAAGCTCGCCATTAAAAAAATAGAAGCTGAAGAATGGGCAAACCAGTGGGTGGAAAAAATTAAGAAATTTACCAAGAAGTAGCTTCAAACCCCCTTCAGGCTGTACAATAGGGTCATGGACAAGAAATATTACATTACTACTACCCTACCTTATGTTAATGCCGAGCCTCACATTGGCTTTGCTTTGGAGATCGTTCAAGCCGATGCGCTTGCACGACTCCATAAGGAAATTTTGAAGGAAGAAGTCGTTTTTAACTTCGGAACGGATGAACATGGTCAAAAAATCTACAGAAGGGCCCAGGAAGAGGGACGCGACCCCCAAGAATACTGTGACGAATACGCGGCTAAATTTGACGCTCTCAAAAAGGCTCTTAATTTAAGCTACACGAACTTTATTAGAACCACCGACCCCAAACATATTAAAGCTACCCAGGAATTCTGGAAGCTTTGTGAGAAAAACGGAGACATTTACAAGAAACTTTATAAAACAAAATATTGTATTGGCTGCGAACTAGAAAAAACCGATTCGGAACTTACTGACGGCAAGTGCCCTCTCCACCTCAATCAAAAACTAGAAATAATTGAGGAGGAAAATTATTTCTTCAGATTTTCTAAATATCAAAAGCCCCTTTTGGAATTTTATGAGAAAAATCCCGATTTTGTGATCCCTGCCGGAAAATTTAATGAAATCAAATCTTTTGTAAAAGAAGGCTTGCAGGATTTTAGTATTTCGCGCCTCAAAAGTAAGATGCCATGGGGAATTGATGTTCCGGGTGACCCAACGCATGTGATGTACGTTTGGTTTGACGCCCTAATCAATTACATTTCCACTCTCGGTTGGCCAAAAAATGCAAAAACCTTCAAAGACTTTTGGCCTGGTGTTCAAGTGGCCGGAAAGGATAATTTGAGACAGCAAACCGCAATCTGGCAAGCGATGCTACTTTCAGCCGGACTTCCCAATTCAAAACAAGTCTTTATTCACGGATTTATTACCGTGAATGGACAAAAGATAAGCAAAAGCCTTGGCAATACGATTAATCCGATAGAAGTCGCAGAAAAATACGGAACAGATGCTCTCAGGTACTATCTTTTGGCAAAAATTAATCCCTATGACGATTCTGATTTTACTTTTAAACAATTCGAGGAAACTTATAACGGAGAGCTGGCAAATGGACTCGGAAATTTAGTTTCAAGAGTCGCGAAGCTTTGCGAGAATGAGAATATCAAGGGATTAAATGTCACTCCAACACAAGACCCAACCCTTGCTATCGGTCTAAAAGAGTTTCGTTTCGATAAGGTTCTATCGAATATATGGGATAACATAAAAGTCTACGATGGAATTATAAGCGCAGAGGAACCTTGGAAAATCAAGGATAAAGCTAAACTTAAGGAAAGATTAGAGACTTACGCGGCAAATATTCTCAATATCGCTTATAACCTAAGGCCCTTCCTTCCGGAAACTGCAGAAAAGATTGAGAAACAATTTAAAGGACCGAAAATAAGCTCAGCCGCCCCGCTCTTCCCTCGGTTGAAGTAGAATAATCTAAATGAGAAATTTCATTATTAAACATGACAAAGGAATCCTTCGGGCTTTGGAAATTCTGCCCGGTTTTGTCTCCTGGAATCTAATTCTTTTCCCCTATTGGGGAATCTTTGTCTTTCCTGTATTTATTGCTTATTTTATTTTGTTTTTTAATATTTACTGGTTTTACCAATCCCTACAGCTTGCCATTTCTTCCATTGTCTCCCATCTAAAAATCCAAGCCGCCAAAGCTTACAACTGGATGGCCGATGTAAAAGGCTTTCCGGATTGGGAAAAAGTACGGCATGTTGTAATTATTCCGACCTACGGAGAGCCTATTTATATTCTTGAAAGAACTCTAGATTCCCTTGCTTCCCAGGAATTTCCGACAAAACAGATTATTCCAGTATTGGCAATGGAGGGCAAGGAAACACGCGAAGCGCGGGAAGAAAAATGGAAGGTGCTGAATGCCAAATATGGCCGTATATTCGGCCATTTATTTAGAACTGTCCATGAACTTGAGATGGGAGAGGTTGCCGGAAAAGCCAGTAACGAAAGGTTTTCCGCAATTTGGATTAAACAAAACTACATTGATCTCAATAAAATCGATATTAATTATATTACTGTAACTTCCTGTGACGCGGATCATAAATTTCACCCCAAGCATTTCGCAAACTTAACTTTTAAATTCCTGGATAATCCGCATAGATACAAGAGATTCTGGCAACCCGCCGTCATGTTCTACAACAATATTTGGGAAATCCCGGCCATAACCCGTGTGCCAAATACCTTAATGTCCATTTGGAATCTCTCTCAACTTCCCAGGCATGACCGGTTAATTAACGCTCAAAATTATTCGCTCTCTTTCAAACTTCTTGATTATGTCGGTTATTGGGACGCGGATAAAATTCCGGAGGATTGGGGAATATTTTTTAAAGCATTTTATAAAGTTGGAGGAGGACTGGAGGTTGAACCTATTTATCTTCCTCTTATGGCTGACGCGGCCCAATCAACTTCTCTCTGGAAAACACTGAAAAACCAGTACCAACAAATTCAAAGGTGGGCTTGGGGTGTATCCGATGATCCTTGGATCATAAAAAGCTACTTACTCGCCAAGAATGTTCCTTTTTGGGACAAGACAACAAGATTGTTTCAGGTCATCTGGGCGCATTTCCTTTGGCCGGTAAACTGGTTCCTTATTACAATCGGACTTACTATTCCGACTCTCTTCAATCCCGCTTTCGGGAGAACCGCTCTGGGCTACACTGTTCCCAAACTTTCATCTTTTATTCTTACAATCTCCCTCACCTCTTTGGTGGTTATGCTTATTATTGATAATATTCAAAAACCGCCGCGTCCCAAAGAAATTCCTCTCTGGAGACATCTTATAACTCCTTTTGAGTTTGTCTTGATGCCTATTGCCGGATTTTTCTTTTCCGCCCTCCCCGGCCTCGACGCCCACACAAGATTAATGTTGGGGAAATATATAGAGTATAGGGTGACAGAAAAGGTGTAATATATTTTTAATGCTCACAGTATTTAATCAAAGCCTTTGGGGAGATGAAGCCTTTTCCGCAATCCTCTCAATGAAATCCGTAAGGGATATTATTTCAATTATTATCCGCGACACCTCTCCCCCTCTTTTTAATCTCACCGAACATTTTTGGTATAAGATTTTCGGAACTGGCGAGATGGCAATCCGTCTTCTAGTGTTTATCTATTTACTAATTGCTGTATTTTTTGTCTACAAAATCGGCGCCCATCTTTGGGATAAAAAGACCGGCCTAATCGCAGCCAGCTTGACTCTTCTTAACACTTTTCTCTTTGCCTATGGATTTGAGGGCCGGATGTATTCTCTGCTTTTGGCAACGGTAACAGCATCCTTCTATTTCTTTCTCAAGAAGAATTGGCCAGGATATATCATCGCAACGACCTTGGCCCTTTATTCGCATCACTTTGCAATTTTTGCCGTATTTGTCCAGGGACTTTGGTTTCTTAAAGAACTTTTTTGGGGAGACAGAAAAGCTGCTTTCTCAATTTTTAAATCCTTTATAGCGATTGTAATTCTTTATTCACCGTGGCTTATACCGTTATACAGCCAAACAAAGATGGTTAGCGGCGGATTTTGGTTGGCTAAGCCAAATCTTAAAGATCTCGGCCAGCTGACTATAAAATATCTTAGTGTTTCCTTGATTCTTCTGGCTTTAAGAGATTGGAGCAAGAAGTTTGGTAAATCTGTAATTTTGGTTTTGTGGTTTGCGGTACCAATTCTAATAACATGGCTAGTATCTCAAAAATTCCAGTCAATCTTTTATGACAGATATTTACTTTATACGATTCCCGCCGCCATGCTTCTGGCCGCCTCCCAAATGCGTAGGGTCGGAGTTGTTATTTTGGCAATTGTCGTATTAACGTATCTTTCTGCCGACTTTGTTTATTTCACTCACCCCGCAAAAATTCCTTTTCGTGATCTTGCATCCTATGTTAAACAAACAGAAATGAAAGGAGACTTTCTAATAAACGAGGATACGGGAAATCATAAGCTTTGGGAATCAAAATATTATGGCATTCCAGCGCCAATTTATAATCCAACAAATATTCCTCTTCCTTATTTTGTCGGAACCGCTTTAATGGAAAAGGGTGATATTATTTCAGTTCTTCCTAAAGACGCTAAGCGGTTAGGGGTAATCACCTATAAAAATACGGATCAATTGAAAATTAATGGATTTAAAGCTTCTGAAGAAAAAAGTTTTGGAGGTCTAAACTTCGTCTGGATGGATAAATCTAAGTAGTCCGATAATAATCAATTGTCTTTTGAAGACCCTCATCAACTCCCACTTTTGGTTCCCAACCCAACACTGACTTTACTTTTGTAATATCGGGCTTTCTCCTCATCGGGTCGTCTTTTCTAAAATTTCCACTATACTTGATCTCCGACTTCGAACCGGTAAGTTTTAATACCTTCTCTGCCAATTCCTTAATTGTATACTCATCGGGGTTGCCCAAATTAAAGATCTCACCCTTTGTCTTTTCATTAAACATTGCTTTAAACATTCCTTCAACCAAGTCGGCTACATAACAAAATGAACGGGTTTGGCTTCCGTCGCCGTCAACATTGATTGGAGAATTTGTGAGCGCCTGGCTAATAAAATTGGAAACAACTCGCCCATCATCTTTTTGCATTTTCGGCCCGTAAGTATTAAATATGCGAACTATCCGTGCATCAAGATCGTACTTATGAAGGAAAACATAAGTTGCGGCTTCAGAAAATCTTTTTCCTTCGTCATAGCAAGATCTCGGGCCAAAACTATTAACATTTCCCCAATAAGTCTCCTTCTGTGGATGTTCCAGCGGATCCCCATAAACCTCGGAGGTCGAGGCTATCAAAACTTTTGCTCCCGATTCTTTACTCAGATTCAAGACATTTATAGTACCTTGAGAATTGGTTAAAAGGGTCTCTTCAGGGTGGTTTTGATAATCAATCGGAGAAGCCGGGGAGGCCAGGTGAAAAATGTAACTGATTTGATTTGTTATTTGACCAATTGGTTTAGTAACATCAGCCTCAATAAATTCGAACTTTGGATCCGCAAGAAGCTTCTCTATATTTTTCTTGGAACCTGTTAAAAGATTATCCAAACAAACAACGTTATAGCCTTTTGTGATCAAAAAATCACAGAGATGACTTCCAATAAACCCCGCACCACCCGTGACTAATATTTTTTCCATATGTCAATATGATACACTAAATTTGAATGGGAAAGACACACTGGATTCACAAAATTCATCTTCCTGCTTGGGTCGTTGGTATCTTGGCTTTGGTTTTAATATTGAGAGTTCCTTCCTTTTTTGAACCCTACAATTACGGTGATGAGATGGTTTACTTAACCCTCGGTCAGGGGGTTCGTCAAGGTTTGACTTTGTACAAAGATATTCATGACAACAAGCCTCCGCTTCTCTACTTAACGGCGGCGGCGGCCGGAAATTTGTTTTGGTTCAAAGCAATTCTTTGTTTTTGGAGTTTAATCACTATCACTTTCTTTTATAAACTTTCGGCGAAACTATTCGAAAAAAATAAGAGAGCCCAAATTATCTCCACTTCGATTTTTGCGATCCTGACCACAATTCCGCTTTTTGAAGGTAATATTGTCAACGCCGAGCTTTTTATGATCGGTTTTAGCATTATTGCGCTTTATACCCTTCTTTCAGGTAAATTAAGTTCTAAAAAGATTTTCTTTGCCGGATTTTTGTTCGGACTTGGAACCCTTTTTAAAGTTCCTGCTGCTTTTGACCTTCCCGTGATTGTTTTTTATTGGTTCATTACAAACGATTTCAAGAACTGGCCCAAGGTAATAAAAAATACCGTGATACTGGGTTTAGGGTTTGTCTCCCCAATCCTATTTACCTTCGCTTGGTACTACATGAAGGGGGCGTTTCCCGAATACATTAAAGCGGCGTTTCTACAAAATGTTGGCTATCTAAGTAGTTTTCGCCCTGGGGATGTTCAAAAACCTTTTTATATTAGAAACGGTCCGCTTTTAATTAGAGCTTGTATTGTGTTTGCCGGAGTTGTTATTTTGTATTTATTCCGAAAGAAACTCTCCAAGAAATTTATTCTTTTTTGTGTCTGGACACTCTTGGGGCTTTTTGCAGTAACTCTTTCCGAGCGCCCTTATCCGCATTATTTTATTCAGGTCCTGGCTCCGGTCTCATTCCTTCTTGGGATGTTTTTTGCCGAGAAAAGCGTTGAACAATCGTTTGTGGTAATTCCCCTTGCCTTAAGCTTTTTTGTGCCTGTCTACTACAAGTTTTATTATTACCAAACTGCCAGTTATTACGCACGTTTCATTAATTTTGCTACCGGTAGAATAAGTAAGGCAGAATATTTCCAAAGTTTTGCGGGAACGGTAAATAGAAATTATAAAATCGCCGACTTTTTGGTAACCGTGACTTTACCAACTGACCGGATTTTTATGTGGGACCCTGACTCGGCCACAGTCTACGCACTTTCCCGTCGGCTTCCTCCAATAAAATATGCTGCCGATTACCATATTGCCGATTATTCAAGCCTCAGTGAAATTGCTAAGGAACTTACAGCAAATCCTCCTAAGTTTATTATTTTGACCTCCGGACATCCCTTTCCTGATATAAACACTCTCCTAAAAAAGAAGTATCTTCTCATTAACCAGATTGAAAATGCCAATATATACTCCAGAGTCAATTTGGAACCAAAGGGTAAGTAGTGTAAAATGAGCCTCAGAGGAATGTGGAAAGATTTACCATATAAGAGCTTTGTTTATTTGTCGATGTTCCTGAATTTTGTCTCTGCCGTTATCGTTTTTGTCCTAAAAGGAAACCTTCCACCCGTTGTGCCTCTATTTTATGGTCTTCCGGGAGGCGCCGAACAGTTAACACCCATGCTCGGGCTTCTTTTGGCTCCCGCCGCCGGTCTCATTATTACAGCCATAAACACTTCTATAAGCATCCTAACCCGCGACATCCTTTTTAAAAAGTCCTTAATAATTTCAAGCGCTTTTATCTCGCTACTTCTAACCATTACTGTTATTAAAATTGTCTTATTGGTTGGATTCTTTTAAATTATGCAAAATCTTTTTTTACTTCCCTGGCTGGTTGCGACAGCTGTTTCTTTTCTCACTACACCGCTTGTAATTAAATTTGCGGGACGTTTAGGAATTATTGACGATCCCGTAAAGAGTACTCACCCAAAGGTAATACACACAGTTCCGACACCAAGGGGGGGTGGAATACCAATATTTTTGGCGCTTCTTATAACCACCCTTTTATTTCTTCCTATCGATAAGCATGTTGCCGGTATTTTGGTAGGCGCTCTAATTTTGGTTGTGATGGGAACATTAGATGATAAATACAATCTTAATCCATATTTAAGGCTGCTCTTAGGATTTTTGGCAGCGGCTGCGCCGATCGCCGCAGGAATCGGAATTGCATTTATTACAAATCCTTTGGGAGGAATTATTAACTTAAGTCAACCACAGATAACATTTAATTTCCTGGGAACACATAGCATTTGGCTGCTCGCAGATTTATTTGCCCTCTTTTGGATAACTTTTCTAATGAACATGATTAATATGGGAGCAAAAGGGGTCGATGGACAATTAAGTGGTGTAACCGTGATTGCAGCCCTAACCATCGCGCTTCTTTCTCTTAGATTTTCCGCAGATATAACCCAATGGCCGGTCATTATTTTGGCAGCAATCACAACAGGTGCATATTTAGGATTTTTACCCTGGCACATTTTCCCCCAAAAAATAATGCCGGGTTATGGAGGAAGTACCCTAGCGGGATACCTTCTCGGCGTCCTTTCTATTTTGGCAACCGCAAAAGTTGGCGTTCTTCTGGTTGTTCTTGGAATTCCCCTCATTGATACCGGTTATGTCATCATAAAGAGAATCTTAAATGGCAGGTCCCCTGTCTGGGGAGACAGGGGCCACCTGCATCACCGACTTCTTGACGCGGGACTCACTAAAAGCCAGGTAGCAATTTTTTACTGGGGGCTAACAGGAATACTCGGAATTATCGCATTAAATTTGAATACAGGAGCAAAGGTTTATACAATGATAGGAATAGCAGTATTTCTTGGGGGTTTTATACTATGGCTAACTCAGAGATCCAAAAAGATAGTTTAATTGAAGCAGTAATTAAAGTTGCGCGTCCTATTCATTGGATTAAAAACGTGGCAATTTTTGCTGCAGTGTTCCTTTCGGGGATGTTGTTTGATAAAGGGTTATTTTTACTCACTCTCCAGGCTTTTATTGTTTTTTGTTTTGCCACATCCGCAACATATGTGATTAACGACCTTCTGGACATAAAACGTGATCGGCTTCATCCCACAAAAAGGTTCAGACCAATCGCTAGCGGTTCTCTCCCAATTCCCATTGCCGTTGTCGAGGCTATTGTCTTAGCAGGAACTGCACTTTTAATTAGTGCCGGAATTAACTCTCTTCTTTTCTTCTTGGTGTTTGGGTACATTGTGATGCAAACCTGCTATAGTCTGGGACTCAAAAATGTAGCAATTATTGATATTGTTATAATCGCTGCCGGATTTGTAGTACGAGTCTACGCGGGAGCCTTTGTGGTTGATGCTCATCTTTCCGTTTGGTTTTTGCTTTGCGTAATCTCGGTAGCGCTTTTCCTGGCTTCCGGAAAACGCCGAGCTGAACTCAATTTGATTGGAGGGGACAATCCTGTAACAAGGAAGAGCCTGGGAGACTATAAAAGAGAGCTTCTAAACTCGTACGTCACTATGTTTGGAAATGCCTCCTGGATGAGCTGGGCGCTTTTTACATTCTTTGAAAGTCCAAAGGCTACTCTTCCTTTTTGGTTGGTTCTGGCAGAACTTTCCCGAACCACCACCATCAACAAGCTTTTAATGTTTACAATCCCTGTAACAATTTTTGGAATAATGAGGTATGAGTCTTTAATTTTTGAAAATAGGAGTGAAACCCCCGAAAGGCTTCTTTTAACCGATAAGTCCCTGATTATTGCCATCGGCCTCTGGATGGCATTGGTATATTGGGTTCTCTACTCCGGAATATCCGTAATGGGAACTATTTAATTATCGAGGAATATTTGCTTGACACCCACCCGACAATTCCATTCGGAAGTCCGGGGGCTATCTCTTGGTATTGAATTTTATACCAGCCGGATGCTGAATCCTCCTCCAAAAATAAATATTTGCTTCCCGGTTTAAGCTCAGCGATTTCGTCACCTTTGGTAGCCGGTTCGGTTCTCATCCTTAAAAATCCCGTGGGAGTGTTTCCAATCAATATATAGGTTTTGGCGACAGATATCGGCTCCGCTGAAGGAGAGGCTGTTGGAAGTGCTTCCTGCAATTTGGCTAATTTTGCAAAAACAGTGAGTCTATAGCCAACCTGGATCTTAACACTCATGGTTCTATCGGAAAAACCCTGACTCTTAACGGTAATTTTATGAGAACCGGGGGTAATTGAACTTAGATTGTAGGGGGAAAAGCCTTGGACAATTCCGTCAATCAATACCTGAGAGTTGTCGGGGGTAGAGATAACAACCAGTCCGGCCAGACTTCCTCCGGTTTTATCAAATGAAATTACATCTCCTGATGACAAATCTTCCGTTGTCCCAAATTCACGCCTAACCACGGTCTGTATCCCGGAAACCAAATTTACTTTCGTCTCGTATGTAATCAAGTTTTGATCGGTTATGTTCGGTACCAGCCTAAGACTTATTTGTCCTGCCGTGTTCGTCCCCGCGTAGGGAGTTTTACCCACAAAATTTCCGTTGATATAAACACTCGAGGCCGGAGTTGTATCAACTGTTAATCCCCCAGGAGAAAGCTTAAAGTAGGTAATTAGAAAAAAGGCCGTGGTTATTACGACCAAAAGCGTGACAAAGACAACAAAAATTATTTTAAAAGTTTTCATAAACGTTTTTGTTTAAGTAGCCCAAAGTCTAGCAAGATAAAAAGATTATGGCAAGAATTCCGCTAGGGTGTGCTAAAATAAGGCTGTGAATTGGCCAGATGGCGAAGTGGAAACGCTGCGGTCTGCAAAACCGCTATGCGCGGGTTCGACTCCCGCTCTGGCCTCCATTTTTTAGTGACCTCTAAAACTTGACTTCCAAGTTCAAACTAAGGTAGAATAGCACCTCATCCCGCGTTTGCGGGATTTTTCTTTTCCTGCCACCAATGAAAAAATTTAGTCTTGAACTACCTAAGTTCCGCCTTGAGCTTCACGCGAAGCTTGTAAAAAGGCGAAAGCCCCTTGTGGAAGATCCCTTTGTGCCTACACTCTCCGTGGTTAACAAAAAGTACAGAAGCGGCACCTTACTGGGAAAAATTGCCAGGCATCTTTCCGGGCACAAAAACACCAAAAAATTCTTTGCTGCTAATTTAAGTGCCCTTGCTATTGTAGGCACTCTTCTCCCAGGAACCCAAGCCAGCGTCCAGGCTGCTAGTTTTAATACCCAAACGGATGAAACAGTAATTCAAACCCAAAATACACTTAAGACGGAAAAGTCTATCCAATATCCTCTCGAAAACATTAAAATTAATCAAGGATTTAGTATCTTTCATCTCGGAGTAGATTTAGGAGCAGAAATTAGAGATTCAATAAAACCAATCAAAGCCGGCATAATTACCGAGGCCGGATATGCCAATGACGGCTACGGAAACACTATTTTAATCGACCACGGCCACGGCCTCACTTCCCGCTACGCCCATTTGAGTAAAATTGAGGTAAAAGTTGGAGATCAAGTTACAACGGATACCGAAATTGGAGAAGTTGGGACAACAGGTCATACAACCGGTCCTCACTTACATCTTGAAATTCATCAAAATGGAATTCCTCTTAACCCCTTATCTGTTCTTCCTTTGCCTTAATCACTTCTTGAGCTAGAGCAAGCGCTTTTCGGTCACTAGCCCTCAATTCGGGAAAACTTAAGGCGGTTGCATAATCAGCCCAAAGCGGAATTACATTGTTTTTAAATTCCCCTTCCCATCCTTGAATTAAAAAGGGGTGATAATTAACATTTTTCCCATTGGAATTGGGTTCAATAAAATCTGGAAGCGCAGTTATTCGTTTAGGGTTCATTTCCATCCTTTTTATTTTTCTAATTAGCGGAGTCCAGGGGATCTCTCTTTTATCAATCCCCACTTCCGGAAGACAAACACGCAAGTTTGGTTTACTTTTATATTCGAACATAAATTGTCCTCCTTTTGTTGGAATATAAAAAATATAAAGTACAGTTTCCCACAAAGGCTCTCCTTCTTTTGTTTCAGGAACTTGACTCATGCGGCCATTGTGCCACTAGCTTATGAAGATTTCAAGCTTTTAATATTCCATCCCGCCCGCAGGCATTTGGGGCTCTTTTTTCTCTTCAGGGATATCTGTTACCAGCCCTTCGGTAGTTAAAACCATCATGGCAACACTAGCTGCGTTCTGAAGAGCACTTCTAGTCACTTTGACCGGATCAATTATCCCCATTTTTGTCATCGAACCAAACTCACTAGTTAAGGCATTAAAGCCAAAATCGGCGTCCTTTTTGGCTAAAACTTTCTTAAGAATTACCACTTCATCGTCCCCCGCGTTTTTAACCAACCACTTTATAGGTTCTTCCAGTGCATCAAAAACTATATCCAGACCAATTTTTTCATCACCCTTTTCAACTTTGACTTTTTTGAGCACCTCGCGGGCTCTTAGGAATGCCGTTTCGCCCCCGGGGACAATTCCCTCTTCAATTGCAGCCTTGGTAGCTCCAACCGCATCTTTAACTCTTTCTTTCTTATCATTAAGTTCAATTTCGGTAGCCGCGCCAACATTAATCTGTGCAACTCCGCCGGAAAGTTTGGCCAATCTTTCCTCAAATTTTTCTTTATCGAAATCGGAATCACTGGCTTTGATTTGTTTTTTGATTGATTCGACACGGCTATCTATCGCTTTCTTGTCCCCTTTGCCACCGATTATTCTGGCATTATCCTTATCTGCCCAAACTTTATCGGCGCGGCCAAGATCGGTTACTTCAATTGATTCAAAAGTGCGACCCGTATCTTCACTAATTACCGTTCCACCGGTTAGAACTGCAATATCCTCAAGCATTTCCTTGCGCCTGTCACCAAAACCCGGAGCTTTGATAGCCAAAACATTAATAGTGCCTTTTAGTCTATTTACAACCAATGTAGCCAAAGCTTCGCCCTCAATCTCGTCGGCAATAATTACAAGACTTTTACTGACTTTGACAAATTTTTCCAGGAATGGGAGTAAATCCTGAATTGAGGAAATCTTTTTATCGGTTAAAAGAATATAAGCGTCTTCAATTTCGGCTTCCATTCTATCGGCATTGGTCACAAAATAAGCCGAGGCGTAACCCCGGTCAAATTCCATTCCTTCTTTATATTCGATATCTATCGTAAGTCCTTTTCCTTCCTCAACGGTCACAACTCCGTTTCGTCCAACTTTTTCCAAGGCTTCAGCAATTTTACTTCCGATTGCCGGGTCACCCGCCGAAATTGTTGCAACCTGGGCAATTTCCTCCTTGCCCTTAATCGGCTTGGCCATTCTCTTGAGCTCAGCGGTAACTGCCTCAACCGCCTTTTCGATTCCTTTTTTAACGATCATCGGGTTGGCTCCCGCATCAATTTTAGCCATCCCTTTTGCCGTCATTACCTGTGCCAAAAGTGTTGAAGTTGTAGTTCCATCACCGGCATTATCATTGGTTTTGCTGGCTGCTTCTTTTACAAGCTGGGCACCCATATTTTCAAAGGGATCCGGAAGATCAATTTCTTTGGCCACAGAAACTCCGTCGTGAACGATATTGGGGGCACCCCATTTTTTATCCAGAGCGATATTCCTGCCTTTGGGACCAAGTGTAGTTACAACCGCTTTAGCCACAATATCAATACCTTTTAATAGGGCTTTTCTTGCGTCTTTAGAAAATTTTAATTGCTTTGCCATATCTTAACTTTCAATTGCTAACACGTCCTCAAATTTTACAAACAAATATTCTTTGCCTTCAATTTTGACCTCGTTTCCACCCCATTTTTTGTAGAGAACGATGTCCCCAACTTTAGCTGGAGGCATAATTTCTTTTCCATCTTGATATATTGCTCCACCTAAAGCTAATATTTTTCCTTTCTGTGGTTTCTCGCCTGCATTATCGGGTAAATAGATTCCTGAAGCCGTTTTGACCTCTTTTTCCAGAGGTTCAATGAGGAGATACCCTGCGGTTGGTTTCAAATTAAGCTTTATCATGTTAGCATTCTAACTCGCTGAGTGCTATTCTAAAGGCTAAATTATGGCATGTCAAGGGGAAAGCCTACCCAAAATTACCTTCCCCCAATCCTGTGGGTGGAAAATTGCACGGGTTTTTGTAACTATCTCCCTAGTCATTTTCGGCTTCATATATTTTTGCTGCAACCAAAACGCCACCGGTTCCAGTATGGTACTTAGGGAACCCGATCTTTGTGCCTCATACTTTTTATTTTGTATTCTTACGGCCGAGGGCCAATAAGAAAGAGTCCATTTATTTTGCCAGAGAAACATTTCATAAGTTTTGTCTTTATTTACCAATGGGGCAATCTGGACAATCTCGTGGGCGGTATACAAGTTTCTATCTTTCTTAGACCAAGTGAGATCACTCCCATCCAACCATATATTCAGGCATAATTTATCTTTCTGATTTTTATCCTTCGGGCGACGTAGTGAAAAGCGAAAAACGAAAAGTAAAAGGTAGGCAAAGAGCCTAGTTGTCCATAACATTCCCCTACTAGTAACAATCATCAAATCAATATCACTTTCTTCCGAAGAGTTTTGCATAGCCAGTGACCCCGTTACGGCAACCATTCTTATTCCGGGTAAAAATGATAAAACTTTGGAAGCTCTTTGAGCAATTTTCATTTTCTTTGCCGAAATTCTTTTTCGGAGCAACCTTTTATAGATAAGCCCTTCCCGCCCCTCTAAAAAATAGAATCCCCTTTTATTTATGACCTCAAGATTTCTATTAATAATCAATGGTTTTGCCAGCTGCCATTTTATTAAATCCGAAAAATTTAATGGATAATCGAACTGGTCATGATATAAAACCGAGGTTTTTTCGTTGAAATTCAACATTTTATCTTGCTACCAATTTATATTGGGCAAGTATCTGGGCAACACCCTGCGCAGCTGTTGCCAGCGCTTCATCCGGAGTTGATTTACCGTTGGCAACGGCGTTCACTGCATCGCCAAAATAATTAATCATTTGAGAATTAATTCCTGTGGGTCCGTCAAAGGTGCGGCTATCAAGATACCAGCTCGTCGCCCCAGGGGCTTGAGTAATTATAGAACCAATAATTGGGTGGCTAGTCAACAAATTAGCCATATCAACTCTCGGATACGGCTCACCGAAGCTCCTGGTTTTACTTTCGTTCTGATAAAACTTCGTAAGCGAATCTTGAGTTGAAAGGAATTTTAGAAAGTCCCATGCAACCGCTTTATGAGAACTTCCCGACCAAACCCCTTGTGCCCAATAAGTCGCATATGTTATGTCCGGTTGACTCGGGCTGTCTTTTGGAAGCTGCGGAATTCCCACAGTTTTGAATTTGAGATTTGGGTTTTGCGATTGAATATCAAAGGCGCGCCAGGACGGGCCGATATACATGGCAAGTTTCCCTGCAGCAAAAGTCTGAGTTGAAGAAGGGAGTGTTGCGTCCCAAACACCATCAGTCGTTGAAAAAAGTGTGAAGTAAGTAAGTGCACCCTCAGCATTAACCCCTGTAGGATTCTCCATATCAACACCGTTTTGGAGCATTAAAAGAGCCAATATTTCCGGCCAATGGTCAACATTCTCAGTTCTTCCCATGGCAGCCCCCGCTTGTGTGATTACGCCCTTATCATCTTTAATGGTAAATTGCTTTGCCAGGGCTCTAAAATCGTCCCAATTTGTGGGAGGAGTTTTACCGGCTTTATCAAAAATATCCTGATTAATAAATAAGGTTAGTGCATCGTATTCAAGCGGAATTCCAACAATACTACTTCCCGAGGTCAAATCCGAAGAAGTGACGGGATAAAAAGTCTTAGCAAAATCAGCAGGATTCATCACATTGGGGGGAAGAGAATCCAGACTACTCCTAAACATTGGTACCCAGGAATTATGGAAAGAGAAAATATCCGGACCGGCATTTTTAGCCAGTGAGCTAGTTAGACGTTCACGATAGTCTTGAGGGGATTCCTTTATATAATTTATTTTTACCCCCGGATGCTGCGACTGATACGTGTCGATAAGGGGTTGAATGGTAGCTGGGTCTTCCCAAAGTCCCCACCAGGTAATTGTACCTGAAGATACGCTGGAACTGGATCGCGAGGCTATAATTTTAAAAACAGCAAATAGTAAAGCCAAAACCACGACCGCGACGATAGCAAAAATTGCAATTTTGGGAAACGTTTTTTTGGGAGGCGGGGGAACGATTGGTGGAGAATTGACTGCAGAATTTTGCGTAACTACCGGAATTGTATATGTATTTGGAGGGTTTTGCCCTCCGCCCACGGTCTGCTCCCCATTCATAATTTGACCTCCGTTCATAACTAAATGGTATCATATCGTCATGATTCGCGCGATATCGTTTAAAAAGAAAATTAACCATCCGATTATCGTTTTCCTTTCTTTGATTATTATTTTCATTTTAGGACCTTTTTTGCTCTACAACATAAATTTTATGGGCCGAATTTACCCGAACATTTATGTCGCCGGAGTCGATGTGGGTGGAAAACGCCCCGAGGACGCTGCACTTTTACTCTCCCAAAAAATTAGTCCTCCGACCGAAATCAACTTGGTTAGCCAAACTCAATCTTTCAATTTAAAAACCGAAGATCTTAGTTTAAATTACAATTTCACAGAATCTGTTAATAGAGTCTACAACTTCACACGAACCGGGAATTTTTTCTTCGACGCCCTTACACGACTCAAACTTATTTTTAGACACGAAAAATTTGGTCTCGTTACAGACATAGACAACACCCAACTTACCGATTTTGTTTCTACTGTTGCCGGAAAGGTTATCGTCAGTCCCATTTATCCATCAATCGATGATATTGACAATGTTATTCAAGTAAATAAGGGCGCGGCCGGGGTGCAAATTGATAACAATCTGCTTGAGGCAACAGTTAGACGCGCTCTAGCTTATGCTGACGGTAGTGATATTAATGTTCCTACTCAAATTATCGATCCAACTCTAAACCTTCAACAAATCGATGAAGCAAAAAAACGTGGGGAGAAATATTTAGGAAAAAGCATCTCACTAAAATTTGAGTCACAAAGTTTTAATTATAATGAGAGCAATATTTTACAGCTCCTAAACCCGGTAGGAGGGTATAATGACAAGACATTAAACGAAGTCATATTAAAAATTGGAAATAGCATAAACCGCGAACCACAAAACTCAAAATTTGAATTTAATGGCACCAAAGTTACCGAATTTCAACCGGCTCTGGACGGGATTTCCCTAGATACTGGTAAATTCAAGGGACTTCTTACCTCAACACTCGACGGGCTTGCCGAATCTACCCAAAAAAATATCTCGTTTGATATTCCTGTGATAAAAACTGCACCGGAAATATCAATTAATCAGGTTAATAATCTGGGTATTAAGGAATTGATTGGACGCGGGACCTCAACATATTTCCATTCAATTCCAGGGAGAGTTTTTAATATAAATTTGGCGGCTTCAAGAATAAATGGAATTGTAGTTAAACCCGGAGACACTTTTTCTTTTAACCAAATTTTGGGAGACGTTTCTAAATTTACGGGATATAAAGAGGCTTACATAATTTCCGGTGGAAAAACTATTCTAGGTGATGGTGGAGGAGTTTGTCAGGTTTCCACAACACTCTTCCGAGCGGTTCTCAACGCCAGCCTACCAATTGTTGAAAGAACTGCACACGCCTATCGCGTGGGCTATTATGAACAGAATTCGCCCCCAGGGCTTGACGCCACCGTTTATTCACCTTCGCCTGATTTAAAATTTAAAAACGATACCCCTGGATACATTTTAATTGAGGCCAAAAATGATCCGAAAAATTATTCGTTATTTTTTGAACTTTATGGTACAAACGACGGAAGGATTGCCTCCATTTCTACTCCAATAGTCTCAAACATAACCCCCGCTTTACCGACCGTTTACCAGGACGATCCGACGCTTCCGGTGGGAGTCCTTAAGCAAACAGATTTTGCAGCCGCTGGCGCAAAAGTTACTTTTAATTATTCTGTAACAAGAAACGGGGAAAATATTTATAAAAAAACTTTCGTCAGTAATTATCAACCGTGGGCGGCAATATACCTTCGCGGCACGGCTCCAGCAATCTAGCTTCAAAATTGGTACAATAGCCTAGTGCAAATAGTTAAAAAGGGTGAGAAAGCGGTCGACGCGGCTGTTGGAATTTTAAAAAAGGGCGGCCTTGTTATCTATCCGACAGAAACCCTTTACGGAGTCGGGGTAGACGCAACGAACCCTAAGGCTGTTAAAAAATTAATCAAATATAAAGATAGACCTATTGGAAAACCGTACTCTATTGCCGTTTCCGGCCAAAAAATGGCCCAAAGATATGTGGAACTTAACAAAACTGCAAAAAATCTTTATAAGGAATTCCTACCGGGACCCCTCACAATAATTTCAAAAAGCAAACATAAAACTGCTCCCGGGGTTGAATCGGAGGATGGAACTTTAGGAATTAGGATCCCTGATTACAAATTAGTCACCGATATTGTTAAAAAATTGGGAAAACCCATTACTGCAACCTCCGCCAACGCAAGTTATAAAAAACGTCCTTACAAAATCTCCGATATCCTTGAAAGTATTGGTAATAAACAAAAAGATTTAATTGATTTAGTAATTGATGCCGGCAAACTTCCCAAAAATGAACCGTCAACCGTAATCGATACGACACTTGATGACTTAGTTACCCTCAGACAGGGGAAGATTAGGCTTTCTAGCGAAAGTAAAATTTTCAGCAAGAGTGAGGAAAATACTCAAAATTTAGCAAAAGAAATTTGGCAAAAATATGAAATTCAAAAGGGCAAACGGGCAATTGTTTTTGCACTGGAAGGAGAAATGGGCACAGGTAAAACTCAATTTACAAAAGGATTGGCCAAGGCAATGGGAATAAAAGAATTAGTAACTTCCCCCACTTTTGCACTGGAGAACGAATATCAAGACGGGCAGAAAAAATTATTTCATTTTGATGCCTGGAGATTGGAAAAATCAGACGAACTTAACAATTTAGGTTTTCCGGATTTAATTAAAAATAAATCCGTAATCTCAATCGAATGGGCCGAAAGAGTTGCCAAGGTAATCCGTAAATTCGATGATGAAGCGATTATTATTTGGGTAAAGATAAAGTTCGGCAAAAAAGAAAATGAAAGACTAATTAGTTGGGGGGTAACCAAGTGAAAATACTATCAATTGATACAAGCTGCGACGAAACTGCAGCGGCGGTGACCGAGGGAACAAAAATCTTAAGCAACATTATTTGGTCGCAGGCCTCCCTGCATGCAAAATTTGGCGGTGTAATGCCGTCTCTAGCCCAACGGGAGCATAAAGAACACATAGGCTTTGTCGTAGAAAAAGCAATTAAAAATTCAAAATTAAAAATTCAAAATTTAGACGCAATAGCGGTAACGGTTGGGCCGGGGCTTTCAATTGCTTTAGGTGTTGGAATAAATAAAGCCAAGGAGCTCGCCAAAAAATATAACAAGAAATTAATTGCCGTTAATCACCTCGAGGGACACCTTCTTTCTTCATTTGCAAATAATGAACATTTGGTATCGGGCGTTAAGTATCCTTGTTTGGGATTAGTGGTTTCGGGAGGAAATACACAACTAATACTAGTTAAGAAAATTGGAAAATATGAAATCTTGGCCGAAACTCAAGATGATGCTTTAGGGGAAGCTCTGGACAAATCAGCAAGAATGTTGGGTTTAGGATATCCCGGAGGTGCAATTTTGGAAAAAATGGCGCGGTTCGGAGATCCTAAAAAGTACAAACTTCCCATACCGATTGTCGGGCATGAAGATAGGAAGATTTTTACTTATTCCGGCGTAAAGACCGCAATGAACAGATTAATAGAATCAGAAAAACCTTTAACAAAAGAGAAAATATACAATCTTGCGGCTTGTTTCCAAGACGTAGCTTTCCAACATCTTCTTCGTGTCATCTCATTTATAATTTGCAATTCAAAATTCGCCGTTCATGATCTTCTGGTTGGTGGCGGAGTTTCTGCTAATGTTGAGCTTAGGAAACTTCTTCGCAAACTCGGTAAAGAAAATAAAATTAACGTTCACTTCCCCGCTTCCAAAAAACTTTACGGCGACAATGCCGCGATGATCGGTGTAGCCGCTTATTTTAAAGCTCAACGGGAAGAATTTGTTGAAGTTAATAAAATTGACCGAAATCCAAGAGCAAAACTCTAAACCCCGTGCTACAATACTAGGCATGGATCCTCAATACGATCATAAAAAATTTGAGAGCGAAATTTACAAAAAATGGGAAAGTTCCGGCGCTTTTACTCCAAAGGTCAATAAAAAGAAAAAACCTTTTACTATCATCATGCCTCCCCCAAATGCCAGCGACCCTTTGCATATTGGTCATGCCATGTTTATTGCAATTGAGGATGTTCTTATCCGTTATCATCGGATGGCGGGTGAACCAACTCTCTGGCTTCCGGGGGCCGACCACGCCGGTGTTGAAACTCAGTTTGTTTTTGAAAGAAAGTTAAGAGAAAAAGGTAAAAGCCGCTTCGATTTTGACCGCGAAACTTTATACAAAATGATCTGGGAAGATGTTGAGAACAATAAAAAAACCATGGAGAGCCAACTTAAAAGACTTGGTGCTTCGTGTGACTGGAGTCGAAATAAATTTACCCTGGATCCTGAGATAATTAAGATTGTCTACTCTACCTTCAAAAAACTTTATGACGAAGGCCTTATCTATCGTGGTGAACGTATAGTTAATTTTTGTCCGCGCTGTGGTACTGCCTATTCCCAACTTGAAGTTGATTATGTTGAGCGTGACGATAATCTTTACTATTTAAGCTACGGGAATATAACTATTGCTACAACCAGGCCGGAAACAATTTTTGCCGACGTGGCAATCGCCGTTAATCCTAAGGATCCGAAATATAAGGGAATGGCGGGACTCTCCGCAGTTATTCCGCTTATTAACCGCGAGATTCCTATAATTAAGGATAATCTGGTAGATATAGGTTTTGGGACCGGAGCGCTTAAGATTACACCGGCACACGACCCAACCGATTTTGAGATCGGGCAACTTCACAAACTATCTGTTATTTCCGTAATTGATGAAAAAGGAAGAATGACAGGAACACCTAAGAAATATATCGGCATGAAAGCTCTCGAGGCGCGCGAGGAAGTTGTTAAGGATCTGACAGCCGCAGGTAAAATTGTAAAAGTAGAAAGTATTCATCACACGATTGGAACCTGTTACCGCGATCATGGTTTTATTGAACCCATGATTTCAAAACAATGGTATCTTAAAGTTAAAACCTTGGTCGATAAATCACTGGCGGCGATGAAAAAGGGTGAAGTAAAGTTTACTTCAAAGAGATTTGAAAAAATTGCCAAACACTGGTATCAAAATCTTAAAGACTGGAATATAAGTAGGCAAATTGTTTGGGGTATAAGAATCCCCGCCTATCGGTGTGAGAAATGTTTTGAATGGACAATTACAGATGGCACAGAACCCACTGAGTGCACTAAATGTGGAAGTAAAAAATTGACACAGGACACGGATACGTTTGATACATGGTTCTCTTCGGGGCAATGGCCGTTTGCAACCCTTAAAACAACAAAACCCGGCGATTTTGAATACTTCTACCCGACAAGTGTTATGGAAACCGCCTACGACATTCTTCCATTCTGGGTAATAAGGATGATTATGATGGGACTTTATGCCACAGGGGAAGTTCCGTTCAGAGAAGTTTTGATTCACGGACTTGTCCGCGACCGCGAGGGACAAAAAATAAGTAAGAGTAAGGGTAATGTGATTGATCCTATTGAAATGGCAGATAAATACGGCGCGGATGCGCTTAGAATGGGGCTTCTTTGGGGGGGATTAATTGAAAATGATGTTAGTCTTGATGAGCAAAAGATCAATGGACAGAGGAAGTTTGCAAATAAAATTTGGAATATTGCTCGTTTCGTCTTATCCAACCGGTCCGTAAAGAAGTCAACTAAAAATCTTGATGATGAATGGATACTTAACGAATTAAAATTAACAATTAAGAAGGCTACAAAGGATTTGGATAAATATCGTTTGAACGAAGCCACAGAAGAAATTTATGATTTTATCTGGCATAAGTTTGCAGATGTTTACCTCGAAAAAACAAAGGACAGGCGCGAGGAGGCTCAACCTGTTCTTGAAAAAGTATTAGTGGATTCCTTAAAACTTCTTCATCCTTTTATGCCTTTTGTCACAGAGCAAATCTGGAGTGAAATGAAAAACAAAGATTTGTTGATTTCTTCAGAATGGCCTAAGGTGTAATAGTCGCCGAGGGTGTAGAACTCGCTGATGGAGAAGCAGTCGTGCTTGGAGACGGGGGTGGAACAATGGGCAGAGCCGAACCGGACGCTTCAGGGGTAATTTCCGGTACCGGAATCTCGGTTGGTAATTCTGTCGGAACTATTGTCTGAACTGACGGAGTGGTTGGTATTATAAATTTTGTATAGGCCACATAACCAACCGCGGCAACCATCGCTACAATCAAAAGCACTATTGCAATTACCATCACCGATATCCCTTTTTTACCACCATCCACGGGAATACTAGTTGGCGCAGGAGGCACTTCTATCGGTTGAGCCGGGGTCATAATTTGTGGGGGTGAAACACTTGTCGGTTGCTCTTGAACTGGCTGCGTCGAAACAACGGGCGCCGACTGAGTAGTGGAGGCCGCCTCATTGGTTATCTTCCGTAAATCCTCTTCAAGTTTTTGTAAATTTTGACCCCCTGATTGCGGATTGTTATTATCGCCATTCATGTCTATATTTAACATTAACACATGTCTGCTAAAAAGGTCAATAAAATTGCTAAAGAGCTTTTTATTTATGTTTTCTTTCTATTCATTCTTCTTCTGGTATCAATAAATATCAATAATTATTTAGCACCAACACAAACAAAAGTTTTAGGAACTGAAACGGAAAATAAAGAAGAGGTTTTTTGGCAAAGCTTCTTAACTAGAAATCCGGATTATGTTCCAGGCTGGATTGAAATAGGAAGAACGGACAAAGCCAACGAGATTGACCCAAACTATATTAAGCCTTAGGCTCTTCTTTGCCTGATGGAGCACCTGGCTCGGCTGGTTGCTCGGCACCGGGAGTTCCTTCGGCTGGTACTTCACCTTCTGCCGGAACTTCACCTTCAGCACCAACCGGAACAATCGGTGTTTCAACAACTTCTTCTTTTTGAGGAGGTTCGACTTTAACTACAATCTCGTCGCCATTGGTTTTAATCTCAATTTTGGATTTATCCGCCTTCAAATCTTTAACATAAATTGCCTGGTCAACCTCAGCAAGAATCGAGGTATCAACTATAAATTTCTCAATAAGGTCCATCGGGAGTGCCTCAACCTCAACCTGATTAAGATATTGAACAACGGTTCCAATTCCTTGTTTTTCTGCGGGAGACTCGCCGGTAACCTCAATAGGTACCTCGGCTGTAACTTTAGTCTTGAGGTCAACTTGTCTGAAATCAATATGGATAGGCTCGTCTGTAACGGGATGCACCTGAACGTTATGGATAAGCACGGGGCGTTCCTCTTTACCTACCTGAAGTGTAATAAGACCAGTTTCCCCCACCTCCTCGTAAATCTTTTCAAACTCCTTTTTATCCACCTGAACCGCCAAAGATTTAACCTTTTTACCATAAACATTACCAGGTAAAAATCCTTTAGCCCTAACGGTTTTTACCTTTCTCCCACTTATTTTTCTCTCCTCTGCTTTCAATATTTTTTTGTCCATTTTTTAGTTTATAACTAAGCTTCGCTTATTTCTTCCAAGACAACCTTGCGAAAAAGTCTTGAGCTAGATTCGTATTATACGTGTAAACACTGCCTCTGGTCAAGGAAAACGTGGGACTACTTTGTGCATTCCCCACTCCTGTAAATTCAATTGATACTGGATCGGCGCCTACTCCGGCTTGTTTTCTTACAAAAAGTCCATAACTATTAATTGCAACGTTTGCAGATAAGTCGTTTTGCCACTCAAACACCAGGTTCTCGAGTGAACCAGGATTTACTTCGATATACACCCCAACTTCTTGATGTCCCTTTTCTTGGGTAATCTCAGGTAAGAGATTTGTTTCGGTCTGACCAGTTACTCTTTTTATTCCAATCAGGTTTGAATCGGATGGAACCATAATTCTTACATAACTTTTATAAACTCCGGACGGTCCCAGAGACGGATTTGCCGCGTTGGCCAAGCTAATAGTTAAGTTGCGTGTAATTTTCTGAGAATCAACAGTAACATTAAAATCGATTTTGCGTTTAATGAAATAATTCGACTTGTTTACCCCTACGTTTGCCTCAACATCTCCAAAAAAATCAGAATAACAGCTTTCTCCGCAGGAATATGTTTGAATTTTTCCATCCCAGCCAAGTTTATCCATTGCATCAGCCAAATTTTGGTCGTGCAAATAAACTTGTATGTGGCGCTCAACTAAATTTTCATAAATAGCCTTCAAAACCAAAATTCTATCTTTGGAATTCATCTTTGAAACTTCCGTAATTAAAGTCCTAGAAAGTGCTGTTAAAAAACTTGCCTTCTGCCGTGAACCGGCAAAGGTGTTTGCCTGTGCCTCTTCTTGAGTTTTCTCATACAAATTTTCGGAGGTAATTGTCAGGTTGTAATCCGGCAAAAAAATCGGACCGGTATAATTTAAAATATTTTTAATTGGTTCCAAATCAACTGCGATCACCCCGTCCACCTGCTGATCCATTTCTTTATTTAAAAACCACTCTGCACGTTCAGCTGAGGTAGGAAAATCCGGACTCCAGTTGCTATCGCGAAAGAACCAGTTTGCCTCTCCTAAATAATTCTTAATCGGCGCTGGAGGTTCTATATGGCCTTTAAGCTGGCCGTCCGCAGAATAAATATCATTTATATTTAATCCATTCAGTTTTCCTCCCCCAAAATTTGCGACACCGTACGATCCAATAAACCCGCCTGTGGGCCTAAGTTCCATATTGTTCTCAAAAAGTATTAAGTAGTTTTTACCGACGTTCTGGCCAAAAATCAACGGTAAGCCTGAGGCAAGCACACTCCCTTCTTGGGAAAGAGTTTTTAATTTATCAAAATCCACAAGCTGAAGTATTTGTTTTGCTGAATATACTCCCGTGTCCGCACTACTTCGTGTTTTAGCTTGGAAAAATGATACCTGCTGATAAATATAATTTAGACTTGATTCTATTTGAACCGATGGGGCTTCTACGTCGTATATTCCGGTTCCAAACATGCTACCAAACATCTGGCGTCCATTCTCAGCTAACGGAATTACACTAGCCGACAAATCAGCCACCGTTTCGCCTGCCGACGAAAGGTAAGAGGCCTCTTTATAAACATTTCCTAAAATAGGAATATAACCAAGAACGTCACTTTCTCCCCTCCCCACTACAAAAACTGTTTTTGCAAATAAAGCCAGATTCTCCGCCCCCGCTATGTTCTCAGATAAAAACTGTCTATAAGACAAATAAAGAGAGGCCGTGGATATAATAGCTGTTATTAAAGGAAAAAATAAAAGCAAAAAGACGGGTACAAGAAATGGCCGTAAAAATTTAAATCGGGGCTGCTTTTTAAGATTGGTTCTTATGCCGCCCGCGGTGACGCCTTCTTTTATAAGCCATCCGTAAGTTTCATTAAAACAAAGGCTCAGGTTTGAATTGACAATCACCATCTCATAACCTTTTGGAACAAATCTCGTTTCAATTTTTGAATCATATAGAACTTTCAAATCCGGAAAAGATTTTAGGTTTTGCTTCCAAAAGTCGCCACTTGATACTTGGCGTCCTAAAAGGAAAGTGTCTTTACCATAAGGACCAAAAGACAAAAGCCATTTCACAACGGTTTTGGCAGCATCTGCAATAAACATGGGGTAAAAAATTTCTCCAACCCCAAGGGTAACTGTCCGCTTCGCCACCATTTCATTTATGAGGGAGGGTAAGAGAAGGTTGCTCTCCAAATCAATCCTAGGACCCATTAGATCTCCCACATAAATAATTCCTGCGTTACTGCTTATAGAAATTCCACTGTTGGCCTTAGGTGAAAACGTTTCAAATGGAAAAACCGCAAGTGTTTTTGCATTGCCAAAATTTTTATTGGAAATAAATTTTTTAAAATCCGTTGTGGCACTTTCCTTATTTATGAAGCCTCCACAAAAAACTACGTAAGCAAAATCGTTCAGCTTTTTATACTCATCTATTCCTATTAATGAAAATCTTGAAGAATTTGCCAAATGCTTCGTTCTTTCCCTCCACCTTAATTTATCGTCGGATATTACACTCACCATACAGTTTTTAGAAAGAAGTGTTTCCAAAATATTTAATGCTAAGAAGTTTGGATCCGAAAAAAGGATGGCCTGCAGTTTTGATTCCCTTCGATGAATATCGCTCTCGTTCATGTCTTGTATTATATTACCGCAGTCCCGTGATGTTTAATTTATCCGTTCTAAAATTCCTGACGTGAAACTTTCACGCGAAGGCGTACCCGAAAAAATTACTAATTTTTGTCCAACTCAATGTTAACTAAAAGATCGGCGGTTTTATTTTTTCCCCGCGGAACATGTTTAAAAACTAAATCGTTTCCAAATTTTTTAGTCAACGATAAAACTTCAAAAAAAAGATTTCTTAAACTCTCGTCTTTAACTTTGTAGATAGCATTTATCTGTTTAACAACAAGTTCCGAGTCGAGACAAAAAAGTACTGGGGTATTTTTTATTTCATTTTCACTTAACCATTTAAGGGCCAGTATCACCCCATTGTATTCCGCAAAATTATTCGTAGTATTTCCTAAGTATTTTGAGGACCTAAAAATCTCCTTCCCGTCTTTTTCAGCAACAAAAGCGCAAGCGGCAGGGCCGGGATTTCCACGTGATCCGCCGTCGGTGTGAATTATTATTTGCCCTTGTTGCATTAGGAAATTCTATCACGAAAGTGTCGAGGCCTAAAGGCCGTCTGCATGAAAGGAAAGACCTATGAAGACACTAAAAAGGATGGCGTTTTGTTGAAGAGTTAATGTGTAATGATCGAACATTCCTGTAAACAAAATAAATACCAGCGGTAGGAGCAAATATAATTTTTTCGTTTTGAGTTGGCTGACAAGGGTTTTGTAAATCAAAAAACAAAAAGCCAGTAAACCCATAATTCCCGTTTCCGAAAAGACCAAAAGAAAAATATTGTGGACAGGTTGAAGAAGCCAGGAATACGAGAATATTCCCTTGAATGTTGATAAATTTACAATAAATGTCCCCAATCCCTTCCCTATTAAAAAACTTTGACTAGCCATCTTTCCGGCGATGTAGGCGAGATCAAGCCTTTGGCTAACGTTTTGCCCAACTAATGGAAACATTCTTAAGATCCACGGGGACGTGAGTGACAGTAAAAGGCTTCCAACAGTTGACAGAAAAAGATAAAAAATTACTATCCATTTAAATGCTCGCTTGTTTCTGGAAAACAAGTAAAAGGAAAAAACCAAGAAAATCCCTAAATAGGCTGATATTGAAAATGACAAAAGAAAACAAATAAGTATTATCAATATTCCAAGAAAATTTAAAATGGTTTTCTTGAGCCTTCCACTTAGGAGAATAAAAAAGATAACGGCACCAAAATATCCAGCTAATGAATTTGGATGAGAAAATGTTGAATATGCTCTTAGGTGTTCTGCTCCCGCTAAACTCACGAGAGCTATACCGGGAGTTCCTAAATTAAAATTTCTCTCGCCCAAAAAATATAAGATTCCCCCGACCGTTTCCCCCTTTAGGAATTGGGATATTCCGATCAATGAAAAAACAACCAGAGAGAAAAATAGTACCTGGACAATTAAAGAAAGTTTTAACAACCCCTGCTTCGCAAAGTAAAAACCAATAAAGGAGCATTCGACAATTTTTATCCATTTATAAGCACTTTCTGCCGGAGAAGTTGAATAGACGGTATTTACAACTGCAAAGACTAAAATCACCAAAAAATACTTCTTAAAATTTTTAAAAATGTCTAAATTTAGGAGCACAAGCCCAAGAATTAAAATATCAGTCAGATATAAGGCCGGAGCCAAAAGATCCACCCTGATTCCAAACACAAAAGCCCAAGAAGGCCAAAAATGAAAGGCAAGTTGGGTGGGAAGTAAAAACAGAAGCAAAACAATTAAATATTTTTCAAACCCCTTAAGTTTTCTGATCACTTATTGGATTTTACTGCTTTTACCACTAAATATCTCTCTTCTCCCTCGCCCACGGACTCCGTGGTAATTTCTTTGTCTTCGGCGAGACTTAGATGAATTATTCTTCTTTGGTTTGGTTTCAAATTGTAAAGACTTTGTGGTTCGCCGGTTTCTTTGGCGCGAGCTGCTGCACTCTGTGCTAGATTTTTAAGATATTCCTCCTCTTTTTCCAAATAGTCCCCCACATTAACCGTGACTCTCTCCCACTCTCCAGTTTTTTGCTTTAGAAGAATTCCGAGAATGGTTTGCAAACTTAGGAGTGTTTCGCCTTTTTTACCAATCAAAAGACCTGTTTCGTCCCCTCCATTAATATTAACCAGATAACATTCGTTGTCTTTATCAAAAGAGACTTCTGCCGTTGCTTTTGTCATCATTAAAGACAAAAGTTCATCTGTCAGTTCTTTTAGAATTTTTTCGTTTTTTATGTTCATTGTGTTCCGGATTTTAACAAATTGAGTCTCCTAAGAAAAGGGGTCAGGCCTCCCCACCCATTGACAGATACCTGTTGCCAAACGGTTCCAAGCGAGAAAACCAACCAATAAAGAGCCAGTCCGGAAGGAAATCTGTATCCAAAATACAAAGTCATTAAGGGAACCGTATACATCATGGACGAACTCATAGCCAACTGCATATTGTCTGTTTCATTTTTAGTTGATTTCACAACCTTCTTTTCAGCCTCAACAAAAGGCGCTGTAATTTTAATTGACAGAAATTGCGAAACAGTAGCCAAAATCAAAAATATTCCAGGAAGACCAAATGGTATCCCCGGAATATTAAAGAGGTCGGGCTTACTAATATTTAAATATAAAAAGTTTGTATTTAAGGTTGCCGTAGATTCTATTCTCAAGGGTGCATATAAATGTGCATTCAATTTTGCTATCGAATCGGCGCTGTTTGAAAGAGATGAAGCAAAAACTTGATAAAAGGCAATCAAAATCACGAGTTGTAAAATTTGAAACACACATCCGCCTGCAGGATTAATCCCCTTTTGTTTATAAAGCTCAGCTTGAGCTTTGGAAAATGCCATTTTATCCGTTCCATATTTCTTTTTAAGTTTATCAACAAGAGGCTGAATTTCTCTCATTTTCTTCATTGAATCCATTTGGGGCTTACTTAATGGGCGTGTAACAAAAAAAAGGAAGGCACTAAAAAGAATTGTTGCAACACCAAGATTGTGGCCAAATATATTATAAAAAATAATAAGTCCATTGGCTAATGGATATTGAATATAACCAAATAGTGTGCCTAAAAATTGTAACATAATTATTTTAATGGAACCGGGTCATAACCGGAGCCTCCCCATGGGTGGCATTTCAAAAATCTTTTAATCCCTAATGAAAACCCCCTACCGGCTCCGTATTTTTCCAGAGCCTCAATTGTATACTGACTACAGCTTGGTGTAAACCTGCAAGCTTTACCAAACAACGCTTCAAGAACAGGAGAAACAAATTTCTTATACAACCCGAGAACAAAAATCAAAAACTTTTTCACTTATTTTGTAATTCCGCTGGTGCGTACCGCAGCCCTTACTTCCCTAACGATTGTGTCAGCTGGAATCCTCATAATACTCGTCTTTGCCAAAAACACTACATCAAGCCCATTTTTAACCTCACTAGTCATAAGGCGCACAGTTTCACTCATGTGGCGTTTAATAGTATTTCTGTCCACCGCGTCTTTAGCAATTTTTGTTGAAACAATAAAAGCAAACCTGGGCGGATTGTCATCCTTCCTGTCAAGAATTGCCACTCCAAAATTTGCCGACTGAAAGGTTCTGCCTTCGGATTGAACCTTCGCAAAATCACCCGACCCTGTAAGTCTGTATTTTTTCGCCAACATTATTAATTAGGTTGAAGTTAAACGGTCAAACTTTTTCTCCCTTTAATTCTCCTTCTTTTTAAAACTTTACGTCCGCCAAATGTTTTCATCCTGGACACAAAACCGTGAGTGTTTCTTCTTTTGGTTTTACTTGGTTGGTAGGTACGCTTTGTGCTCATTGGGCAATTATATCATAAAAATTGCCACTTGACTCGTTGTGGATAACTTTGTAAATAGACAGATACTTATGGATAATAAAGTGTCTTGGAAAGACACACTGGAAATTGTAAAGGTTTCTGTTTCTCCGGCTATTTTTTCTACTTGGTTTTCCCAAACACATCTATCAAGCGTAAAGGAGATCGGGGAGAGATATTTAATTGAGGTTGGTTGCTCTTCGTCTTTTGTTAAAAGTACTATCGAATCGAGATATTTTGGTCTTGTTCAGGATTCCGCCTCAAAAGTTTTAGGCAGACCTTGCGATCTGATTTTTATAGTTAAAGAAAATCCCGATAAAAATAAACAAGTGGAAAATCTCATTTCTCCACTTTTTCAGTCGGAAATTAAGGATGAGGGATTGGTGGAGGTTTTACAAAAAGCTAAAATCAGACCCAACTTTACCTTCGAAAATTTTGCCGTTTCCGGATCAAATCAAATGGCTCATGCCGCAGCCTTGGCTGTTTCGGAAAGTTTAGGAAGTGCATACAACCCTCTTTTTATTTGGGGGGGTGTGGGGGTAGGTAAAACCCATTTGATGGGGGCCATTGGTAATGCCTCACTTAAGAGAAATTCAAATCTAAAGGTTTTACTTTGCACCGGGGAAAGTTTTACAAACGACATTATCGAGGGAATCAGAAACAAAACAACCCAAAACTTCAGAGACAAATACAGGAAACTAGATCTTCTTTTAATTGACGATATCCAATTTATTGCAGGAAAGGATACTGCTCAGGAAGAATTCTTTCACACTTTCAATGCGGTTACCTCCGCCGGTGGACAAGTAATTTTAACAAGCGATAGACCCCCCAGTGAAATTGCCCGCCTGGAGGAGCGGCTCCGAAGCCGTTTTGAAGCGGGTTTAATTGTTGATATAGCTCCACCGGACTTTGAACTTAGGTGTGCCATAACTCAAATAAAATCTAAAGAAAGAGGGCTTCCGCTTGAAATGGACCAAATACAAATGATTGCAGGGAATGTTGACTCGGCAAGAAAAATTGAGGGGGTTTTAATCAAGCTTATAACTGAAACAAAGTTAAGACATCTGGACATAAACCAAGAGTTAATAGAATCTGTAATAGGAAAGGGGGCGGAGGCGGGTGGAAAAACCGTCAAAAAGGATCCGGGGGATGTAATTACGGCGGTTTCTGATTATTATCAGGTGGGGAAAAGGTCTCTTCTGGGGGAAAGCCGCGCAAGGCCTATTGCCAGACCCCGCCAGATTTTAATGTACTTACTAAGAACTCATTTAGGAATCTCACTGGAGGAAGTTGGGCGTTTGGTGGGAGACCGCGATCATACAACTGTTATGCACGCTGTGGGCAAAATCACAGAACTAGCCACAACAGATGTGCATATCCGTGAGGATATTTCAAAAATTAAATTGGGGATATGAGGATATATTTATTAAGAAGTGAACTTATCAACATTTCTTCCAATACTATCCACAACTTTATCAACAACATAAGAAGGCTATAATTCACACGAATATGATCCGAACACTAAATTCAAAATTTAAAATCCTTACACTTATCAACACTACCTACTACTAGTACTACTAGTTAATATATAATACTAAACAAAAGATGAAATTAACGGTTTTACAAGAAAATCTGGCAAAAGCCGTAACACAAGCCTCAAGGTTTGCAAGTGTCAGGTCTCAACTCCCAATTTTGGGAAATATTCTTTTAAAAGCAACAAAAACAAAACTTACAATTTCTTCTACGAATTTAGAAATCTCTGTACTTATACAAATTGGGGCCAAAATAGAAGAGGAAGGACAGATAAGTATTCCTTCAAAAGTAATATCGGAGCTTGTAAATAATCTTCCTAAAGAACAAATAACTCTCGAGTCAGAAAAGGAGCAGCTTAAAATTAAAACTTCAGGCTTCTCCTCAAACATTCTAGGAATGGATGCTACTGACTTTCCTAAAATTCCGGGAATTTTGGCAAAACCCTTTAGTTTGCCCAAGAAAGAAATTTTGGAATCGCTCTCTCAGGCTGTTTTTGCAACAAGCGTGGACGAAACAAGACCCATTTTAACAGGTGTTCTTTTCATTCTTAGCAAAAACAGCGTCGTTTTGGTCGCAACCGACGGATTTAGACTTTCTCAAAAGAAAATTATTTTGAACAACCAAAAGAATGGACCAGTTGTTCAAAAAATCGTGATTCCGAAAGGGGTGCTTGGGGAAATTGGGAGATCTTTAGAGGATGTACCGGAGGTCCAACTTGAAATTCAAGAAAAAGAAAAACAGGTTATTTTTGGTCTGGGTGATGTTATTTTAAGTTCAAGGCTCTTGGAAGGGGACTACCCCGATTTTGAGAAAATTATTCCTAAAAACTCATCCATTACGGTTAGATTGGACAAAGAAGAGCTTCTAAGAGCAGTTAAGCTAGCCTCGATTTTTGCCAAGGAGGCGGCAAATATAGTTAAACTAAGGCTCTCCAAAGATTCAATTAAGGTTTTGGCGGAAAGCAGTAGTGCCGGAAGCCAGGAAACCGATGTTGAAGCCAAAGTTGATGGGGAGACAAAAGGTTTTGAAATTGCCTTTAACTACCGCTTCTTAGAGGAATTTTTACATTCTGTTACCGGGGAGGAAGTAAAAATGGAGTTTACAACGACCGATAAAGCCGGTGTTTTTACAGACTCTTCAGATCCAAACTATCTCCACCTAATAATGCCTGTGAGGGTTCAGAGCTGATTACCGCTGGCGTCTAGAACATAATAATCAATTGGGGTTTTAACTCCTATTCTTTGGAGGCTGGAAAGAGCTTCTTGTGTGGCTGTTTCTATTTGGCTTGTTGTTATGGAATTTTTGATACGGATTTTAAATTTATTTTCAGTAAAATCATAGACAATGTGATATTTGTTAGTGTCAATTGGAAGTTTTGAATACCACGGATATTGTTTATTAATGTCCGTTAAAGATTGATTAAATTGCGTGTCATTGGGAAGGTCGTTTTGTAGACTTGAAGTACTAGTTGTCGGAGAGGGTTGTGAACTAGGTGATGAGCTGGGGGTATTAATTAGTTTGTTTTTTGAATCCGATGTATAAATGAGCACAAATATAAATATAACAAACAACAAAGAAATGCAACCTAAAATTATAAACTTCTTTTTCATGGTGCCCCAAAACCAGCAATTTCAATTGTATCACTTCCACGCCCGTATATTGGAAAACGGCCCGACGCGTCTGTGAAGTATGTCATTGTTTTCCATGGTGAATTAGATTGAACGGTTATAATTTCATCCGCAGACACACTATAAACAACTGCGACATGGGCAAGTAAAGGGTTATCGGCGGGGCTTCTAAAAAAGATGGCGTCGCCGGGACAGACGTTGTCGGTTGTAGCAACGTCGCCACTAACCCACCTTCCTTGACTTTGAAAATAATTCATAATTGCAGTAAGAGAAAATGGAATATTCTCGTTGATCGCCAAATATGATTTTATGGGCATGTAATTACACCAAAACATGTCTTCCATTCCAATAGCAGCGTTTTGAAAAACAGGGTTTGGGTTTTGAGCAAAAAGGGCTGCATTCCAGAGTTCCGGGTAGTCGGGGGATTTATTGTAATAATGATTAAACCCTAATTGTAAATTATTGTTAATTGCTTTAGCGCGATCAACAATCTTACCTCCTATCGAACAGTCGCGCGGGCCAAGGTTACTATACGAACTGGAAGGGGTAATGTAGGCACCGGAGTTGATGATAAAAAGAATTAGGGCAACAACAATAGGGAAACCGAGGATGGTGGCTAAGATTGGAGCTCCGACCGCGCCGAGAGTGGCACTCCCCATTACTCCCAAAAAAGAAACGAGACCAGTTCCGACGGAGGAGGCTGTGGTTCCAAGCGCCGGCACACCACCTGATATAAGTGTCGCTCCCCCAACGCCCCCGAAGAAGCCAACAATAGCTCCCGTTGTACCAAAAAGCAGACCGCCGATTATGGCTGCGGTTCCTCCAACTATCCATTTTCCATATTTGCCAATGTTGTCTTTTATAAATCCGATAACTTTAGGTCCAACCAGGGCAGCAACCGTTGTAACAATAAAACTTAATCCTCCCGTTAAAGGTATCGCGGCAATTCCCGCTGCTTCTACCGCAGTTGCCCCAGCAACAGCGCCCGCTACTTCCCCCCCAACTGTGGCAACCGCTCCACCGGCCACACTGGCAGCTCCTCCAGAGACAATGTTAATGCCAAAAATATTTCCTATTCCGTTAATTAAACTCATTCCTCCCGGAACCTTAGCTGCAAAACCCGTTAAGAACGAAGAATCAGCAGCAATTGAAATTGGTTGACCCCCAGCGATAGAGAGCAAGTTTCGTACGCCTTCATTTTGGTAAAGACCTCTTAGTGCATTGTCTCCCGGTAGGGATATTATCCTTGACCCAACAGAATCGCTGATTTTGTTAAAAAGAAATGATCTAGCTTCTTCCTGAGCCATTCCGCCAACATTGCCAAGAAACATTGATTGTTGATCAAGAACTCCTGCGTATCCTGAATCAATCTTGCCGAGGTCGAGTTGGTAAGTAGCTCCGGAAACAGAATTTTCATAGAAAGATACTTTGAAAGTGTTTATCGGAGGACCAAAAAACTTTTCAAACCCCTCTCCAAAACTTGCGTTGATTATTGCTCTTGTGCTTTCAGCAGACATTGACCTGATTGCTGCAATATTTCCCGCCGCAATATGTGATCCTTCTGGAATAATTCTGGTGTCAAGTGCGGCTGCTTCTAAAATTGCGGTTTGTTCGGCAGTTTTTGTGTAATTGGCAACCACCTTGGGGTTATTTATCGCTTCAACAAACTTAACTGCGGTATTTCTAGACAAAACCCCAATCTCCTCACTGGAAAGTTCTGACTCAAGGGTTGGCGTAATTTTTTCTTCAATTACTTTAGCAACATCTTCCGCCATTTCTCTTTGGTGGTTTCCTGCCTCGTATTTTGTTTTAAGTTCGGCAACAATCTCATCTGCTTTTATTTCTTCCGGAGTCGGAGGAGCTATAACCCTTTCGACCTTTACAAAGATTTTTTTGTTTTCGGCTGCTAATTTATCATGAAATTCTTGCTGTTTTTTGATGGCGTCACGGACGTCTTGATTTGATTTTTCTGTATCAACTTTCCTTTCAGCGATATTCGCTTCGTTTTTTTTGATTGCTTCTTCGCTTATAATCTCTTTGTTTGGGCCTGTGGACGTGGGAGCTTTTGGGGTTTCTACAAGAGCTGAACCGGAAAGTTTTTCTAATTCTCTGATAGCAACGCCAATATCGCTGGCCCTCTCCGGGATATTTGTTAATTTAAAAGTTTCCGAAACAACCCAGTCTTTAGAATATTTTTGTCCACCATATTTGAAAACTGAATCCGTCGAATGTGCACCTTCTCCAAAATATGTCGGATAAAAATATCTCAGAGCCTCAAGGAGAATTTTAATTTCGTCACTTTGCTTCATATGTGTTTGGGTTCATTTGTACCATTTCTTGAGGTTTGGTTGTTATTAATCTGTTTTCGTCTTCCGAAGCAACAACGCGAATGGGGGCATGGTGGGGCCCGGCAAAAAATATTCCCTCCCCGACGTTTGCTGCAAGCAAGAGCTGTTTTTCTCCTTGGCTTAAATAAAACACTTCGCCGATTCTGTCGATTGCGGCGGGGGACTGTTTAAGAAGAACCTGCATGGCGCTATTTGTGACTATTGCCTTACCTATATCCTGCGTCAAAAAGTCCTCAACATCCTGGGTAATTGTTGTTAAGCCCAAATAGTATTTACGCGCCCTTTTAACGACACTCCAAAGGAATTGAGCTGTATCTGGGTACTTCATCATTTGCCAGGCCTCCTCAGCGATTAAGATGCGTTTCTTGAGGTCTTTTTTAACCTTTGTCCAAACAAAATCAAGAATTATAAACATAGCGATGGGGCGAAGCACATCTTGCAAATCTTTGACGGAAAAAACAGTAAACGGATTTATAATGTCAATGTTTGTTTGCTTATCAAAAATGCCGGTGAAGCTTCCCCTCACAAATTTTTCGATGCGTGCGGCAAGGTCTAGGGCGTCGGGGACTTCCATTCCGATTAAGGTTTTATAAAGATCTTCCATCAGGGGCGGTTCTTTACCTTGGGTGTCGGGGTCCATTGTAATTCCTTTATTTCGGTAGGTCATAACAAGCGCCCTATCAAGAAGCGCCTCTTGGGTTGGAGTAATTGCCCCCATAATGACTTTCATTAAAGAATGAAGTGAGAGAATTTTAAGCCCGAGTTGGTTTTCTCCTTCTTCCCGGATTTGAGCAAGATCAAATGGATTTATTTTTGAGGGGGAATTAAACGAAAAAGTTATAAACTCCCCTCCGACTGCTTGGGCTAGGGCTTTATATTCGTTTTCAGGATCAAGAATTATTATTTCTGTTCCGATCATAAGTGACCTTAATGCCTCAAGTTTAACAAAATAACTTTTACCGGCGCCGGAGGTTGCAAAAATCGTCATGTTTGCGTTTTCCAGGGAGAAGCGGTCAAAAATAATAAAAGATTCGTTCCGCGAATTTATTCCATAAAGAACACCTCGGTCGCTGCTAAGTTCAGTGGATGTTAATGGAAAAGTTGTGGCCACACTGGTTGTATCCATATTCCTTGTAATGTTTAATCTGTCCATTCCGAAAGGTGCGGTTGAAAGAAATCCTGATTCCTGATCCAAAATCGCATGTTTACTGACAATAAGGAGAGCCCCAAGTTGGGATTCAATCTGCTTGGTTATATGGTTAAGTTCTTCAACTGAATTAGCCGGGATGGTTATATAAAAACTAAATTCGTAAAATCTTTCAATTCCCTTAACAAGTTGCTCCTGAAGACTCCTCGCATCTTCAAGTTTGGCTTGGGTTGAGGGATCCACAATTCTGCCGCGTTCGATATCGGTTGAAAGCTCCGCTTCCATTTCGGCAATCTTGCGTCTAAGGTCATCAAGAACTGTTTTGCCGTCAACCGGATAAATGTAGAAAGAAATGTCGAGAGATGAATCAAAATTAACAACAGGTTCAAGCCAGCCTGGCGCTACAAACCTTGGGTAGCCCCCGACAAAGATTGTTCGGAAATATACATTATTGATTTTAAAATAATCAAAATCCTCCTCAATTGATTGGGGAGCAATAATATCGAGGACGCTAGCGCCTCCAGCAACGGCAAGACTGGGACTTGTTATTTTAGGTTTCATTTGTGTTCAAGGATGACCTCTGGTTCTTTTTTGACTGCGGGAGGTTCCGGATTATAAATCGAATAAAAAAGATCAATAAGTTCGGCAGTTGTAAGCTGCCTGAATTTAATTCCAAGACGTCCCGCCTGTCTAATTAAATGGTCGCGCCGTGAGTAGAGAGTGAGTTTAGTTTTCTTGATGATATACGATTTAGTAAAAGGGAGAGTTGCACTTGTTTTTGTTACAATAGCCACCGACTTTCCAACTCCAAGCTCTAGGGGGGAGAGATAAAGAACTACGTAAAAACTTTTTCCCAAGACATTTTTCTTTTTAACGGAATCCATAATAAAACCTCTATACTCGGCCATTAATTTTTGAAGCAGGGGATGTGTAAGTTTTTTGGCCTGCTCGTCAATAAAGCTTATGTAGGAGCTGATGTCTTTTCTTTGGGTTCTAACCATTATTTGAATTGAAAACGAAAGAGAATTAATCATGGCGGCATAGGCAGCAATCACAGCCTCTTGCTCCTTTTCACTTAAAAGACTGAAGTTTAAAGATGTGGACTCCATTACAAGCGCCGCTCCACCGTCTTTATAAATAACAATGTCGTTTGTAATATCCGCAATCGGCAAATGATTTTGAGTGGTTGATGCAATCGGTTTATCCGGAATTGATAAGTAAGGAACTTTTGGAATTTTTACCATATTTTAAATTTTAGTTTATTGAATATGCCGGCTTGACTATTACAGGCGCTGCCTCAACTACCGGTCCCAACCTTTTTCCCTGAACCAAAATTGGCGGAATAAGGGCGCCCCCCGCGTCAAAAGAAACAGCAGCAAATTCGTAACCGTCTTTTTCGGTAATAATTTCATAATGTCCACTGTCAAGTTGTGTGACAGTAATAAAATGCCCGGCGCGGTTACTCCTAAGGGCCCGGACGGGACGCCCCATAGAGTCTCTTATTTCCATAATTGCCCCTTCAACTATTTTTCTGTCTTGGTCTACCACCTGGCCAACGACAACATTTGGTTGGGTAGGTGGATTTGGGGGAGCGGCATCAACCGAAAACACCGCTTGTTTTGTAGAAACCATTTCATTTCCCGCGATGAGGGGAGCAACCTGGTTTGTAGCCATTTGGGCTTGGGCAGCGTTTAGCACTACTGGTTTTTCCTCGACAACCAAGTGTGTGGCGGCGGGCGTAATTCTTACGGGAGCGTTTTCCGGAAATTTCATTTCCTTCGGTTTTTGAGGAACCGCAGCTGCTGGGGTGGCGGTTGGAACTATATTTATGGCTCCGGAGAAAAGTCCCGCAAGTTTTGATAAAAATCCGTTTTCCGCCTTGTCCAAACTTCTTAAAACCCCGGAAACCTGATTAGAGGTTGCCAAATAATTAGTAAGTGCGGCGTCTTGCTGGGGGGTTGATGTAGCCGGGGTTTCGTCTTGAAAAAACTTTGGCGGAGTAGTCATCTTTTGCCAGGAAAAAATAGTTGGAGAATAAATGGCTTTAAAAAATGCAAATATCCATTTTTCTAAAGGACGCTCCTCAAGAGGTAAAAAGGCAAGCCCAATACCGGTAATTACGGAAAGAATAGCCAGGGGCCACTTTATAATTCCTAAGAGGGGGGCCGAATAAAAAATAATTCCGGCCAGTGCCCCTCCGGCGAGTTGGAAGAACTGTTTAAGAGTCATGTCTCCAACCAACTTAAATTGGTATGAAGAAACATTTTGCGGTATTGCGTGTTGTTCCATGGGACAGGTGTTTACTTACCCTATACTAACAGCCTATATCGTGAACAACTTCGCGCAAGGGGTACCACTTTTCACAACTAAATTTTATATTCCTACTTTTCAATTTTACCCATAGCTGTATATAATGATTTGATATGGCAGAGAAAAAAGATCCCATGGCACCCCCCTTGGGGCCGGAAAGAAACCCTGCTCAGGAGTTTGCCGCATCCAGGTATGCGCCGGAGTCTTTAAGCGCCGAACTTATTACTCGTGCCACCAATCCGGTAGACTTTTTTTACGGGTTAAGAGAAATGCATCGGAAATTGGAAGATGGCAATATTCCCGGATCGTTAAGTAATGATTTTAGACCCCCAGGGATACTGACTTCAATGTTCGAGCGAGCCCACAATTTACACCTGACCCCAGCCGAACTCATAAGAAGAAGGTGGGTAGAAAGTTATGACGAGGAATCGGGTATTGCGGTACTAACCCATAGACGTTACAGTGCCGTAGCTTTAGATATGGACCAGGGGGAGCCACACAAGCTTCCGGACGGTCGAGTTGTTGAAGTGGTGTTTTTGGGTAAACCTGAAGTTCGGGAGATTTTGGCTGCCACGTATGATACCGGCGTTTTAGAGTTTGAAACACGTTCTATCATGGGGGAGCAGATCGGTGCAATGCTGAACTTAAATGCCCGTGATGATTTGGCCACGCTTGTAGATTGGGAACATGGGACTAATGCGAAATATAAACCCGACCATCTTAAAGCACTTCATAATTTACCAAGTATTGCAGAATTGGAATCGACTGATATAACAACTTCAAAAGAATTTAGAGAAAAGCGCGAGCTGGGTGATCAAATCGAAGAAGCATTTTTTTGCAATCTGATCATGCTTAGGTCGGGAAGTAAACAGGATATGAAGGATTTATTGGCCCGTCCCGGCGCTAAGTTTCTTATATCAAAAATGGCCGCGGAAGAAGATGCCCGCCGGGAGGCAAAATACAACGCTTTGAGTGAGAGCGAAAAAGCGGCCGCAGGACCATATAAAAGATACACAAGAGAAGATTGGGAAGCGGAATATATTGGAGATGTGGATGCGTGGACGGACGACATGGCTCGGGATCCGGAAGAAACATGGAGACAAGAGAGAGAAGACAGAAGCGGTATATACGCAGGTAGAGAATTCGGGAAACGTGGAAAATTGACCAAATGGGCTAATATCCCTGCCTTTGCCGGCAGGCCGGGAGAAATGAGCACAGACGAAGAAAATCATTTTATCGAAGAAGATGTAGGGGGTGCGTGTGGAAGTAAGGAAGCAAGCTGGATTACAACTACCCAATTAAGAAATATTGGGGCATATGCATCTGAGGGATACGTTGCACTCCCTAACGGGAAATCCTGGCTTCCTTTGGGAGAATTCAGATATATATCTTCGGATGACCGGGGGAAGTTTTATGGCTACATGTTTTATTTTAAAGAAGGTACGCGCGGGAGAAGTAGTGGTCTAAGGGGGATGATCGGCAGAATGCCTGACATGGCAATGAATCTGTATGATTGGGCACAGGTTGCCGTGCCTTTAACTGACGAAAAGGGTAATGTTATAAATGGCCCTGATAATAAGCCGATAATAGTAAAGAGATCCATCTGGGACGCGTGGCTGGGAACAGCCGAACAGCCTAAAAAAGACATGGTAACAGGAAAGGTAGCAGAATATGGAGTTACTGAATTGGACCCGGGAATACATCCAGAAGATATAAAAAAAGGCCTTGTGCTACAGGTTACAATACCTGCAGCTCCTGGGGCGCCTTCTAGAATGGCTTACATGTATAAGGAGGACGCGGCGAGAATTGCTAATGGGGAATTTGAGCTGGTTGTAGCAACAAATCCAAAAATAAAACAGGCAAGAGCTTTTTATGCAACCAAAGAAGATGCCAAAGCAATAAGAGATGGGGAGGGTATGCTGATGGAAGAAACTCTTCTGGAGGATGTCGTTATGGATAAGGTCGTGCTGCGTAAAAAGGGAGAGAAAAGGCAGTTTTATGCCAAGAGGGTTAAGGCGGAAGGTTACAATCGACTGGGTAGTTTGAAATTTGATAGTTTGGAAAGAGATTTTAGTGGAACATTCGGTACCATGCAGTGGTTAATGGGTCGGGAGAATATAGGAGTGTGGGCAGATTTGTTGAATGTAACCAAATTCAGTGCAGATGATTTTGAGCTTAGCGAACTTAAGAAGAAAATAAAATATATCGGAATTACCCAAAATTTAATAGTTCTAACAAAGGGTTCACCACACCTGTATGACACGGGGCGTATTACCTACGAAGGCGTTAAGTCCTACGACTTATCTGACATAGGAGCCGGAACACTTACAATGCCTGTAATTGAAACAACCGGAACAGAAACAATACAACGAAATTTACTTAGGAATCAGATGGCCGCCAGAATTCGCAGCGCCACCTATGTCAAGAAAATCATGCCACAGACTGCAAAAATTTACACCCGGGGGCGCGGTGGGGCTATATTTAAAGAAGTTCCGGTTACGGGTAATATAGAGAATGATATAAAGGAAGCATTTAATCAAAAACCCAAAACTGAAGAGGAATTAGTTCAGCACTATGTAGACGACGTGGACACTTTGGGTAAGGAAGCAGACGTTGATCAGCCACTCAGACTTTATAATGAAGCTGCTACGTGGTTAACGACTGATATCGGGATAGTTCGGGGAAGAAGGGCCAAACAAACCTACGTTCAACTTACTTAATACCCGTTATACTATAAAGGATTTTCCGGTGCTTTTTGTTTCTTTGGAAGAATGTTGCTTATTTTCTCAGTAATTTTCGGTACGTATTTCTGGGCAAAGGCCTCGCCCCGTTCTCTCTGAACTCCCTGAACTAATACTCCACCAGTTTGCCCCCAAATTCCTTTAACTGGTCCAAGGGCTTCCCCAATTCCGCTTCCATATGCAAATGGCTTACCGCTTATGACTGATTGTACAAGCTCTGTGGCTTTTGGAATCATTGTAAAAAGAACCAAACTAACCCCCGTGAACAGTAATGTTGTTCCGCTGAATCCAAGAAGCGGAGGCCACCATGAGTCGCCGGTGGATACAGGAGGAATCAGTGACGAACCCGAACCGCCTAAACCCTGCCAAGCCAGAAGACCAAAAATCCAGGCAAACAACCACAAAACTCCTGTTACCACAAATACAGATAAATTAGAAATATAACTTTTAACCCACTGCCCAAATCCAAAATTGGGAACAAGCGGACCAACAGCAATTTGTAATGGGGCAAAAATTGTAAGTAACATAATATTGGCGAAGGCCTTGAATAGGGCAAAGATTGCTTTAAATGAAATCCATAAAGCAGTCAGAACTATAATTATAAAAATTCCAAAAGCAATGATGGTTCCAATAATAGTCTCACTAAATGCAATTGCTGCAAGAAGACAAATGATGAAGGTGGCGATAAGAAGAGGCGTAAGATAAATAAACAGTAGGTTGAGTATTCCTCCAACGGCGTTTAAGAACCCCTGCGCCTTTCCGGCAGTGAGTAATTCAAACACTTGAGCAGCGTTGTATTGATTGGGTTGCAATCCAAAAGCCGGGACGGTTGGTATTAGAGGTGCCAGTGATAGGCTAATAAAACCAATTACAACATACATAAGGTCAATCAAAAAACCGGCAATTGCATATGAGAAAGTAACCAATATTAAAGCAAGAACTAATTTTGGTATTGCAGATTGGACCGTAATTACTACTTGCGGGGAAATTTTTACCCTAAACATAATCATAAAAGCAAAAATTACGGCAGCTAAAACAAATAATCCGAAAGCTATATTTCTTATCACTATCCACATGTCTTGGATTGGTTTTAGAGCGTTATAGCCAAAACCGACAGCTTGAGCATGGGCAAGGGGGACTAAACTAAAATTTTGGATTTTATTTTTTACATAGCTGATACCCGAAAGTGGTCTGTCTGCAAAAACTTCACTCAATAGGCTTTGGTTTTTGGGTTGGGTTGTTGGGGTAAGACTGCCGGTGGTTTTTGACCCACTGAGGAGATCTTGAAGCTCTTGACCGCAAGCGGTTAGGTCAATGGTGTTTGTAAGAAGACATGAAGTTATGTGTTGGGGTATGGCAACATTTAAAATAAAGGCCCACACACCATAGATTACCCACTGGACCTGCGCTGCAGTATATCTTTCTCCGAAGATTTCAGTCCCGGGTGAAACGTTCTCGTTATATACCTTATTAAACCAATCCCCAAAGTTGGAGTTATACCAAGTGCCCATTGGGGCAGGGGTAGCATCTGGAGAGGAGTCAGCTTTTGCAATCAGAAAATTTGGCGCGAGTGAAGTAAAAACGACCAAAAAAATAAGGAAGGAGATCGTTAATTTTTTGAGCAGGGTAGACATTAAGTTATTCTAGCTTGTTGATATAAAAAATCAAAGTCCTTTTATGGACAGCTTGTGTCGGTTGGGCTTTTTGGAAAAGGACAAGTAGTTATAAGTTCCCATTGTTCTGATAAATTTTGGTAATATTGTTCGCCTGTTTCACCCTCGGGGTTGACATAGTTAGGATCACATCTGCCGTTTCTATAGATCCAGGCAAAAACGTGCATGTTATCTTTTTGATCCGAAGGTAAATTACTCCAGTTGCAACGGACATCATCTACAGTGTAATTTTTAGCCCTGTTAAAAAATTCGTTTATTTGACCGACAAATCCGGCCGGTGCCGGATAGTTTGCACCAAAATCCATGGTGGAAAGGTTGTAGTTACTGGCATCGCTTTCATGGAGCCAAATAAGAAGGGCAAACGCGGGGTTAATTCCTGCTTCCTGCGCTCTTTTGACCGTATCATTATAGCATTCCAAGGCTTTTGTTCCGGTTTCGCTTCCAACCCACCTCAAGGCAAGCTGATAATAATCTTGTTTATTTAGGGTATTTTTTAGAGAAACATCCGGAGCGTTTTTGTCACAATCGATTGCTTCTCCTTCCGTGGCGGGGGCAAAAATTATTGGTTCCCCATAGCCTTTAGGCTTTAGCATGGTTTGGATTCCCTTCAAAAAATATTCCGAAATTCCTCCTATGTGGGGAAATTTGATATCTGCCTTTGATTGACTGATGCCGCCTCCGGAATAGGTAATATTTGTTGAGCCGGGAATATCTATTATCTGTCCGATTCCTCCTTCTGTATTAGTTTTAGGGAAAATTCTTTTAAAAACCGACGCGGGGCCAGCCACGAGACGTGACCAGATGTCATCAACTTTAGGGGTACTACTTGTTGTTGAAAGGCTGATATAAACATCTTTTGAACACGATTGAGTTGGAATTTTAAACGAACCCGGAGTTGAACAATAGCTTCCACAATAACTTGGGGGATTTCCCTCATCAAGACATTTTTTCATGCAATCTGAATTATCAGGGGTTCCCGGCTTGAAGTTACAGGAAAAACTTGCGCTGTATTTTAGTTGTCCGACTATTTGGTTGGCGAAAAGATTATCACCTTTATTGCTTCTCACCTCGACGGTGTTGCAGGAGGTTCCTGAAGCAACGTCTGTCGGATTTCCATTTCGATTTAAGTCCTTAGCTACAAAAGTGTCTTGGAGTAGATTTGCTAAATCATCGGACTCCTGCATGTGTGCAAAAAATAAAGTTGCCGGTTTTTGGCCGGAAAATGTGACGTTTTGAACGGTGACCCCAGCGACGGCCGGGTTTGTTGCTGAGGAAACGTTATCGATAGAAAGCCCCCCTTTAATATCCTCCGTCCCTGAGAGAGGGACGTAAGAGTAAAGATCGGCAAATTCATTATTGGTTACACCCGGAATTCCTACACAAAGGAGAAAATCCTTTCCATTAATAGGATTGGGTACAAGGGCGCATAAATCTCCCCGCCACTCGTTGTAATATTTTTGATACTCCAGGCTAGTCATTTGACGTGGGGGTGAGGCAAAAGGGTCATTTTCCCAAGGGAGCGGGGGCATTTTTTGGTCCCAACGGTTTACAAATGCGTTATCGGCAATCTCTGCAGCTAAATTTCCCGATCCTTCAAGAAATTCTGAGACATAACCCTTTAGAAGATTTTTTATGCCCTCGACTAAATTGTTATTTCCCCTCCAATCTTCTAATTTATATTTTTGTCGTCCTCCATAACAAGGAACAGGAGTAGATTTTCCGATTCCTGCGGTTCCAATGATTGGTATCCAAGATAACCAGGAGGGAAGCTGAAAGGCTTTGTCTGCACAAACCACCCATTGATTATGATTGGTGATACCGGCATTCTTGATTGTTTGAATCCTTTGATTGTCCAAGATTGCACCCGGAAGAAGTTTCTGAATCGGGCCCGAAAAGTCAGCAAAATTAGACACAATGTTTTTTGCATCTCCATATTCAGCGCGGTTTATAACACCGTTTAAATACCAGCTTACATAATTATTAACTTTTTGCACGTCATCCAGTTTTTCTGATGAATCTTTAGAGGAATTGGTTACATCCTCCGTATTTCCCATTATCGGTAGACTGGCAATGCTTAAATCAATTGTTAAATCAGGGATTGTAACGGTTTCATTGTAGTTACAGGTAATCTTTTCGTTTGCTGTTGTGCAACTGCCGTCTCCAGGGTAAGTTTCTGTTATTGTGTCATGCAGTGTTAAATCATTTCCGCAAAACTTGGCATAGCTGTCCGGTGTATTTTGACAGGGGTTTGCCGGGTAGGGTCTTAAAGAATGAAATTCAGGAGTATTTGTGCCTTCGCAAGCAGCCAAAACTTTTCCTGAAAAGACGAAAGTTAATACAAAAAATGTGAGAAAAATAGGCAGGACGCGTTTCATTTTTGAACTACTATGAACTGGGTGACATCGACTCCGGTGATAGTTTTAATCAGCACTAGAATCAAATAGGAAAGGAGGATAAGAATAAGTCCGCCGACTGCATAGGTTATTGTTTTTTGGGCGCTTTCTGCGGCTTTTGGATCGCCCCCTGCCATTATATATTTAAGTCCGCCGAAAAGAAGCATGACGAAAAGAACAATTCCGGCGAGACCCAGAGCAGCCTTTACAACATTCCCAAAAACTGTTTCCAAATCGCCCAGCGACGCAGGTGCCATACAAGACAATACTACACTGGCAAACAAGTTTGATCAAGCCTGGATTAACCAGTAATACTTGTAATTGTAAGATTGAAGATATTGATTCCAAAGAATGTGTTTATTAACGCGACTATAGCCCAAGCGGCAAAAACTATAACAAGACCAATTAAAGCCGCCGTAATTTGATTTCTGGCACCTTCTGTAGCTGCTTTGTCTCCACCCGATGCAATCCATCTGATTCCCCCAATAACAAGAATAAAGAAAAATACCACTGCGGCGACAACCAGGGAAATCCTAATTAAACCGGAAACAATTCCACCAAAGGTGAGGCCAGTCAAACCACCAAACTGACCGACATTTTTGTTTAAATCAATATTCAAAGTATCAGCGAGTAAGTTTTGCATTATACCCATATTATTGAGTTACCAAAGGTCCGATGTCAAGAGTCATAATGGAAATTCCAAAGAAGGTTTGAATAAGGTTAAGTACAGCAAATAGGGAGAAAAGGATGACAAGCCCGATTATAGCATTTGTTACCCTGCCGCGGGCTCCTTCTAAAGCCTGTTTGTCCCCGCCGGAGGAAATCCATTGAATTGCTCCAAGGATCAGCATAAAGAAAAAAATTATAACACCGACAGCAAAAGCCAAAACGATAAGACCTGGAATAAGGTTTTTAAAAAAGTCCACACCAGTTTTGTTTCCCAAATCCCCCAAAATCGGGTTTGTTATTTCGGGGTTTGGCCCTCCAGCTAATAGTTTGTTGAGCATATTACCAATTGTCTACTTGACGAGCCCTGCTACATTACCAAAGAGAAACGTAAAATTTAAAATGTCAGGTATTCCAATTAAGTATCCTATTAACTTCACGACAAAAATTGCAACAATGACCATAACCAATCCAATTATTCCACTTAAGATTTTCTTTCCTGAAGATTCAATAGCGGCTTTATCTCCACCAGCAGACATGTAGCTAATCGCACCAGTGATAAATATAAAAACAAACCAGATGATTGCAATAATTGTCAGAACCCCAATTGTTGAGGAAAGAAAATTTGTGAAAGTAATATCTGCATTGGACGCCAGGCTCCCCTGAAGACCCAACTTGCCAAAACCTGTAAAACCCCCGCTTGGAGCTATTTGTAGATCTGCCAGTAAATTTTTCATGCTTTCAATTTCATTATTAAAGTATCGGAATTTGTGGGTTAAGAATAGCGTCCCATTTACCGAATATTAATTGTCCGAACAAAGCGGCAAGTACGAAAGCCCCGGCGGAAAGCGCCAAACCGAGTATTGTTTGCCAAATCGTGGCCCACGCCCCCGCAACCTTTTTAGGGTCATCCCCGGCTGCCATAAAAGAATAGCCGGCCAATATAATATTAATTAAAGCGTAGATTCCGGCACCAATTATCAAAAGCCAAATGACATACTGTATTAAAGTTCCAATAGCGGCTTCCGGTTTGTCACCATACTTGGCCAAAGGTGATGGGGCGGTGATTGTTCCGAAGGGATTTTGTGTGAGTAAATTATTCATCTAAATGATATTAGTGAAACCTAAAAGATTTCCGATTAATTTTACTATCCAATAGGCAGTAAATACAACTACAAATCCTATAACTGCCGAAGTTATAGTTGCTTTTGCCTGTTCTGCAGTTTTTGGATCGGATTTTCCCGCGGCAGAAATCATTCCGATTCCGCCTAAAATAAAGTAGAAGAGAAGAATAAGCCCGGCGAGGACAAAAGATATTTTGAGAAAAAGAGAAACAAGACCACTGACCCCACCTAAATTTTGAAAAGTTGTGTTATTTCCTAAAAAATTTGGACCGATAGGAACTTGAGCTAATTTGTTCATTTATTTAAATATATCTCCAAAAACACTGATTCCAAGCATCTTTCCGGCTACGGCGACTAAAGTAAATGAAAAAAGAACTATTATAAATCCGATTAATGCATTTGTGATTTTGGCTTGGGCTGCCTGCATAGCTTTTGGATCGCCACGGGAGAGCATCATACTAAGCCCCGCGGTAACGAGATAAATTAAAAGCAATATTGCCGCTGCGCCAAAAACAAAAGGCAGAACCTGGACGATGATGTCGCCAATTTTTAAATTTGACTTAT
>Ga0187886_1000460_pt1 | contig 48797 bp, 44 predicted proteins | sample June2016WEW_20_1_FD_133001 | JGI IMG/M metagenome (GOLD analysis project Ga0187886, IMG submission 133001) | Peatland microbial communities from SPRUCE experiment site at the Marcell Experimental Forest, Minnesota, USA - June2016WEW_20_150 | ecosystem: Environmental > Terrestrial > Soil >... | reverse complement strand
GCCCGGCTCAATCTTCGTAATTGCAACTTTTGGCATGATACCGATGACATTGGAACTCGTGGCGTTCATAGGCGAAATCGTACTGCTCGTGATGTTCATTGTTACGCTGGGTAAAGTTCGGCCGCTTGCGAGTCTGGGTGTAATGATGTTCTATGGTGCCATGGCCATTCTATCTGGCGTTTTGATAATGGCGGTGAACAGTTGGCTGAACGTCCCCTGGGGAACTGGGAATCTAGCGTCGAACTTGTATCCGTTTCTGCCACAATACGGCCCGAGCGCAGTTAACCCGTCCGCCCTCGTCAAGCTGAAGCTGGAGCTCGTTAAGAATCTACTCGCTACTGGAACCGCGTCGCAGGTTTTGCAAAACCCTGACCTTGCAAGGGCCGTCGGTTTGACGCTGAGCGACCCATATGTCGCTTTATCATCTCCTTACGCATTGGCAAGCGCACTCCACGCTGTGAACGCGGGAATAATCGTTGGGATGTCCTTCGCCCTAGTTGGGTACGCTTACAGGTTCTTGAAGACTGGACAGGCTAAGTATGTGAGGATTGTGAAAGCTTTCCTGCCCATCCTTCTCGTCCTGCTGATTCTTCAGCCAACAGTGTTCGGCGACCTCATGGGTAAGGCTGTTGCCTTTCAGCAGCCTACGAAATTCGCCCTGATGGAAGGCGCAGTCAACACAACTCAGAATCCTCTGATAGATTTCCTAGCCTACGGTAATCCGCAGCGCGCAATAGCCGGTTTCGATTCGCTACGGAGCCAATGTGATTCATTGGGGCAGACGACTCTCGGGAATCTTGCGACTTCTGTTGCCTCGAACATCTCGCTGGGCTCAGCTTCCTCGGTGAGCCTAAAGTCTGTCTGCCTATCAGACTTATCCAAGTCCGAGTCACGCCTCCTTGTGATATATCCACTCTACTATACGAAAATAGCCTTTGGAATAATGGATTTGATGGCTATTGTGGGGCTATTTGCCCTAAACTTCAACCTCGGCGCATTCTTGAGATTGGCGAAGCGTATTCTCAATCGTTTCGGTGAACGGAAGTCTGTGTTCCTGCTCTCGCTGCTCGTTGTCTTAGCGTCGATTTTCGCGAGTGGTCTAGGTTGGTTCGTTCGTGAGGATGGGCGTAAGCCTTGGACTGTCTACGGGTTGCTTTATCCAGAGGAGTTAATCACATCCGTTCCCATCGGACCAGTCTTCATACTCTTCGCGGTACTCTTCGTTGCTGTCGCGGCGATTGGAATCTATGGGATTTACGTGGTTTCGACGAGGCGGTTGAAGTTCATTGAACTCCTGAAGAAGGGAGCAGGAGTGGAGTGAGCTGGAGAACACGGAGCTTCTAGGGTTCACGATTCTTGGTATTGCTGTGATCGTTCACATCATAATCGTGAACATCACGCTCGGAACCGGATGGATCTCGGCAATGGCGAGGTATCTTGCATGGTCCAAACGCAGACCGGATTTGGAAGTTATGTCAAGGAGGGTGTTCAAGATTCTGATTATTCACGAGTTGTTCAGCGGGGTTTGGGGCACGATCATAACGGTCATACTGGCCGGTCTCTTCCCCACATTGATGGCTACTGCAACTGACATAATCTTTCTGCCAATCCTCATAGCCCTCTCCTCCATACTCATTCGGATTCCATCAATCGCCTTATTCTGGTATACTTGGGGAAAGATTCGACCTGGCCTGCATACTGCGCTCGGTTTTGTTATGGCGATTTCCGGTTTCGGCGTCCCATTCGGTTTTAGGTATATCTTTGCAGAGATAACCTACCCATACGCCTTAGCGATGGCATTGCAGGGCCTAGTGAACGTCGCGCGCACGGCCGTATTCTTCAATCCACTCTATCCCTGGCTGCTGCTCCACACATGGTTTGGCGCTCTGTCGATAGGCGGATTCATAGTAGCGTCCTTTTTCGCCATTAAAGGAAACGTGAACTCAAAGTTCGCGTGGATAGGCCTCTGGCATGGCGTACTCTTCCTCTGCGTGCAAGGCCTACTGGGCCCAACCTATTTGGTGAACCTCACCGGTAAAGCGCCATTATTGTACTCGAACATCCTTGGTTTAACTGGATCAACGTTTGACATACTTCCACTCTTCACTTTGAAGCTCTCATTGGTCACGTTCTTGGTTGTGATCTCAATAAAGGTCTGGAAGAGCATCAACCGTGGAAATGGTAGCGTTCCAAGGTATACTCTTGCTTTGGGACCAGCGGCAATTATGATCGCAATGATCGGAGAATTCATGAACGATGCAGGCAGATACCCATACTTAGTGATACTAGGAAATTCCGGGTTGAGCCCTGTGGAATTCATGAACGTCTACGTACAGGTTCCATGGTTCACTGTACTCGCGGTTGTCGGTGTGCTACTTGCTTTCGTAGGCGTCTTCATGGTGACCGCATACTTCGCATTGAACAAGCGTTTTCTCTCGGACCTGCCCGAACAGTTCCAAGCGTCATGACCTATCCAACCGGATGAATAGAGAGGCAGCTGTGAACCGATCGGAATGAAGACTGACTACTGGCCTACCTAAATGAGAATGCCTGCCAACGCAATAAAACCAGACGCCACGACAAGCGCTAGGCTAGCCCAGTAGGCAACACTCCACCCCAAACCAGATGATAAATTCCCCATCAACCGTTTCTTCCTCGTGATCAATCCAACCATTACGCCGGGTCCAAGGAGAACGAACACGAACAAAACCATCATATCGATTGCCAGATGGAATAAGTCTGGGAACAGCATAGGCACAACAAGAGCTGGAAGAGATTCAAACAAGTAAATCCAGAAGAACCTTTGCCTACCCCCAACCTATTGTCTCAGCCACACCCCACGCACTACCCAAAGAAACCACAACCAGCGCCAAGAACGAAGCTGCTATCAAGCCTATGGCGAAAATATATGCGGCGTATGGTCCGGCAAGAAAAGACAACGCCTGCGAAAGCTGCTTAGGTGAACTCGTCTCGATCAAAGCGCCGTTCAAACCAATCGTGGCTAAGAGTATCACAACCATTCCAACCTCACTCGCTATGGCCCCGAGCAAAGTCTCTAGACGCGAAGTCCATAGGCTCTTGATCCGTTTCTCAGCCGTAGCCGAAGCCTGGTAAAATAGCATGAAAGGCATCACCACAGCCCCCGCAGTCGCCGCCAACAAGTAAAGAAAACCTGGCTTCCAACTCCAAAAGAAGAACATGTACTCGCGCACGGGAGGCAAGCCCCTAAGAAAAAGCGACCCAGCATACGAAACTATCAGGACCGCAGAAAAAGCAACCAGGAATCTCTCCACAGTCGTGTATCCTCTCTTCCAAACAATGAGGAGGTAAACCACGTAGACCACGGGTAGGGAGAGAATTGGTGCGACTCCAAGAAGTTGAAAGCCAATGGCGATTCCCGTAAACTCCGCAACATAACTCAGAATATCCGTACACGCCATCGGAACACTCGTCAGCAATGCAATTCTCCGAGAATAATTTTCTCTGATAATCTCACCTAGCCCTTTGCCCGTGGCGACGCCGATTCTTCCAGCAGCCTCCTGAATCAAGAACAATGGTACAGTTAAGAGGAGTAGAACCCAGACAAGTGAGTACCCGTACAGGGCTCCGTCCGTAGCCGCAGTCAAGATGCTTGCAGCATCCACATCAGCAATCATGACCACCCAGGCAGGACCAAATGAGTGAACGAACGTGCGCAACCTATCGAGTCCAGAAATGTCCCGCACCATGTCTTCACTCAGTCCTAAGCCTAATCCAATCAGTCGCTTACGATATCTGCAATTTTAACCGTCAGTTTGTGTATCGTGGTGGGTCTGGTCCTGCCCACCACTATCCCTACACACACGAAAACCGGAACGGAAAAGAATAGAAGGATAGGATCAACGATGTTTGTGCTTCGACTTTTACTTTAGGAATTTTGATACGAATGGTGATGTTTCGCCTTGTCGCATGAAGTGTCCGGATGGTCCTTCTCCTAGGAATTCGCTGAACCATGATTCATGCTCTACTTCCTCGTTGAGGATTGCTAAGGATAGGTCGTAGGTGCGGTGGTCTTTGCCTGCGGTAATGTTGCAGATATGCGAATATCCTGCGACTGCGCATCTCTCCGCATTCACCAGCACCGTTAACATTGCTTTGATGTCCGTTGGGTCTTTGGGCAGTCGTGCCGGTGGACATGCAGACATGTCATGGAACACTTTCATGTCATCCGGGAGCTTGCCTCCGAGCTCGTATATGCGTGGGGTCAGTGCTTCGAAGTGATTGCGATCTTCTATTCGAGCTACTTCAGCGAGTTGCTTGATTCCTTCTCCTTCTAAGCCGATTAGATTGCATCTTAGTATAGTATAGTAGTAGAATGTTGTCAGTTCCGCGGCCGCGTTCTTGACGAGTAGGTCCAGGAGTTGGTCAACGTTGACGCCCGCCTTGACCACCATTTCGCGTGCTACTCTAGCCATAATGTCACCTCCTTTACTTTGGTCTGGAATGGTGTTTTGGGTCAGATGGACGCAGTTTCGATTGCCCTTCAGCGTTCTTTCTCAAGATAGTAAAGAACGAACTTTTCTGAGGACGGTGCGGGGTTTACGAGTCCGGTGGGCTCGACTACTTGATCCAATCTTATCGGAATAGCGTTTTCGGGGAGCTCTATTGTCTTATCCTTCCGAACCTCGACGACTCTTAACTTACTCTTCATAGTAACTCAATGTGAGTCTCACTGGAAGAGCAGATGGATAGTTTTCGGTCGGTTGCTACATCTGATAATCATCTTTCCAGTTGATTGGACAAATGACTATGGGATCAGGGCTACGGAATTTGACCAGCGTCAAGCAGGGCTTATTTGGACGACAAAGTGAGCGGCAGACGGACTCCCATCCACCGGCAGAAAGAAAGCAAACCCTAACGAATTCACGGACTCTTCAACGGGTACATATGACCAACTCGCAACATTAACCCTGTCGCAATTAGTCCACCGACGCCTCCTGCAATGAAACCGACAGCGGCTACGGAAGCAAGCAGAACGCTTGCTTGCATACCCATACCAGTACCCATCGAGCGCGTGCCCTCACGCATTAGCATGCCCATTCCCAACGTTGCAATAAGTAGGACGGCTACCGCGTTGCTCACGCCGCCTGCCAAGAAAGAGTAAGATAAACTGAATAGTCTGCCAAGTGATTTGACATAGAAAAGCTCCAATACCAAGCCGACAGCGATGAAGATCGGAAACGCCAGAAAACTGATAGGAACAAAGAACGACAGAATTAACCCATTGATTGCACTTGTTAGGAGAAGCGTTCCTCTCTTTTGAGTGACCGCACCCGCGATCATTATTGGAGCCATAATGACGGGACCAGCAAGAGTTGGCCCTGGTATGTGAAACGACATGTTGATTGTCGGACCAATAGCTACGTGACAAATGGCAGCGATCACAGCCATAACTGGAACAATGGTGACATCTCTGGATGAGAGCCCCAAAGTACTGCCCTCCGCTTCGACATGATGGCTTGAGCTGTAAAAGCCTTGGTAAGCACAAATGCTTACATTTTACGAACATGTAGTCAACGCGGCTTGGAAATTGGAGATGACTGATGACACGTACGAAGCGGCCTAGAGTCTTGTTTACGGAAAGGCAATGGCAAGTTATGCGACTTCGAGCAACAGGGCTAACCCAAGGGCAGGTCGCGAGGAGACTTCACACCACCCGAGAAAACATAACCATAATTGAACATCGTGCCCATGAGAATTTGAGAGCGGCCAGAACTACCTTGGCCATGTTAGACCAACTCTCTTCTTCAAAGGAACTCATCATTCCAAGCGGAACAAGCATCTTTGAAGCTACCTCCATGATACTACGAAAGGCTGATGTAATGCGGATAAAAGTCAGAATGAACGCCGACTCAATTCTAGCCGCCCTCCGATCCAAGTGCAAAAGAAGGATACGGGGGCATCACTTGACCGCAGTTGTCAGAATTACGATTGGCGAAGACGGCTCCGTGATAGTAGGGTGAAATCATGCGGGCCGTAACATACGACCCAATAGGAGTGATACATTCTCCACTGAAAACGTCGTTTGGCGCGCCCTTGCAATCAGTGTCAGCTAAGCTCCTGAAAGGAACTGTGGAGGTTTTCCCGAAGTACGTGTCAGGGCTGAAGGATCTAACGGGATTCTCTCACTTGATTCTCATATACCACTTTCACCTTTCTACCACGACATCCCTAATAGTGAAACCCTATTTGGACAACGAGGAGCACGGAATCTTTGCCACTCGAGCACCCGCTCGCCCCAATCCGATAGGAATTTCCATAGTGAGACTGAGGAAGATCAGAGCAGGAACAATCTACGTTCAAGACCTTGATGTGATTGACGGCACACCTCTCCTGGACATAAAACCGTACGTCCCACAGTTTGACGCCCGAAGAGTCCACAAGATAGGATGGCTTGATCGAAACATAAGCAAACTCCAGCGAACTAGGTCCGACGGAAGATTCACTAAGAACCCTTTGCCTTCGCAGAGCTCATCTTCACCTCGCTAATCACGGTGTACTCGTTCAGCCTTCTTCCCCATAATTGGAGCTGAAGATATGAACGAGATTCAGAGAACCTTAAACTCAGGATGTCGATACAGGGTTTGATGCTGTCGGACCAACTTCGGCGTCTGATGAATGTGCTTAGTGGCCCTGGTATGCGAACGCGCGACCCTTCGTGCGCTGAGGATGTACGGCCTCTTGCTCTTCCTTACAGCTTCTCCACTGGCGTTCGGGACGAGTAACACGTCTTCGAAAAGCAGCAAAATCAGCCCCTTCTGACTCAGAAAACCGAGTCACCCCCCCTGGGGGTACCTCCAAGCGTGCGCACGGCAGGACTACGCCATTCTTGTCCCACCAAAAGTTCGTCCCTTACGCGGACGTTGCAGGGTTCGTTGGCAGCAGACAACGTTTTGGAACATGAAAAATTAACAACGGTTATTATCAGCCGTTGTTTGCTGATAGCGCGACACAAGTCTAGGGAATAGAAGAATGGTCTCAAAGGACGAGGTCATGGCGGCGCTCAAAGATGTCATGGACCCGGAGCTTCATATCTCCATAGTCAACCTCCAAATGGTCAAGAGCGTTGACATCACCGGCGACAAGGTGAAAGTGCTCGTCGCCCTCACCGTAGGTGGTTGCCCACTCTCCAAAACAATTTCCACTGACATTGAGAAGGCAGTAACCAAGCTACCTGGCGTCAAGGCCGTTGACGTTGAGACAACTGTGATGACGAAGCAAGAACTCGAAGCCCTCCGCAAAAAAATCCAGGGCCAGATGGCTGCAGCCCAAGCTCAAAAGACAACTCCTGGCGCCATGCCCCCCGGAATAAACCGCTTAGAACGGAAGGGCGTCCGAAACGTCATCGCAATAATGTCCGGGAAAGGCGGAGTTGGAAAATCCTTCGTAACAGGTTTCCTGGCTGTGCAGCTGACAAGGCTAGGGTACAAGGTGGGCATCCTCGACGCAGACATAACAGGCCCAAGCATAGCGAAAATGTTCGGCCTGAAAGGCCCACTCTTCGTAACCGCCGACAAACACGTACTCCCCGCAACAACTCACACCGGCATCAAGGTCGTTTCCATGAACCTCATACTCGAAGAACCACAAATGCAAGTAATCGTACGAGGCCCAATCATCAACAGCGTCATACGACAAATGTTCCAGGACATAGAATGGGGAGACCTCCACTTCCTACTCGTAGATTTGCCGCCCGGCTGTCTCTCTGCTGACACGACTGTCTACGCCAATAGTAGACCGGTGAAGATCTCAAAAATCAAGCCAGGTGATTACGTGTACTCGGTCAACGCACGGATTACACGCCCCAAAAAAAGCAACAAATTGGAAGTCTCCCTGGAACGCAGGAGAGTCATTGAGGTTGTTCCACAAGGTGAGTCGGAAGTATTCGAGCTTCGAACACACTCTCGCACGCTAAAGGCTACCTTTAACCATCCAGTCCTCGCGCTGAATAGGACGCCCGTGCCAGGATCACGGTTCAAAGACTACACTTTGACATGGCGAAACATTTCGGACCTAAAACGTAGAGACATAATCGCGGTTGTAAAGAAACTTCCTAACCGACAAACGTCCTCGTATGTTTTGCCAAGAGCTGAATTCAAGGGAGCCAAGCCGATCAGAATACCACGTCGTTCAAGTGAAGAGTTCGCACGCCTTGTCGGTTATTTCCTGGGAGATGGCTTCCTGAGAATAACGCCCAAGACTAGAACCTACCAGCTCTTGTTCGCTGAACCAAGACAAGGAAAACACAGGCGATACTACATCAAGCTCTTGAAACGAATCTTCGGAGACGTAGCAATCTATGAGGAAGATAATCAGTTCGGACTGATTTCGAGACTCGCTGTCGAACTCTTCAGAAAACTCGGCCTTTACCGACACGCTCTTGACAAGAGGGTACCCGAATGGGCTTTTGAGCTCCCGAGAGCCCAGAAATTAGCGATTATCGAAGGATATTGCGATGCCGATGGTCATAGGAGATCGGCTCAGCCATTGTTTAGGCGGGCGGGGTGGATGAATTTTGAATCGCCTAACAGGCTGCTCTTAGATGACCTTAGGACGCTCTGCATAATGGCCGGTCTGAGAGTAACAAACCTCAATTCAAGAGTCAGGTCGCTCACACCTCCGTCAGGCGGAACCTACACTACCAGATTCTGGTCCTTTGAGGCATCAGCTAGTTCGCGTTCAGATAAGTACGGAGCTGGCATGATCCGAGTTGGAACGGGGGAAGGGCTCATTGACGAATATGTTGGTTTCGAGCGAGTAACCAGAATCACTCCACTTGGAAGACAGCAAGTCTACGACCTGAAAGTAGCGAATAACGAGAACTTCATCGCAGATGGAATTATCGTTCACAACACTTCGGATGCTCCGTTGACGGTTTTCCAGTCGCTTCCATTGCAGGGGGTTGTCGTGGTTACGACCCCTCAGGACCTCGCCCTGATGGTCGTCAGCAAAGCGATCAACATGGCGAAGACCCTTAGCGAACAACTCGCATCCGTGAAGATTCTTGGCCTAATTGAGAACATGAGCTACTTGATCTGCCCACACTGCAGCGAAAAAATCGAAGTATTCGGCAGGAGCAAGGCGCCGGAGGTAGCCAAGAAGGCTGGAATACCGTTCTTAGGCGCTGTTCCAATAGACCCAGAGATTGCTAAGTTGACTGATGAAGGGAAAATAGAGGACTATACCAACCCACTGTTCGAGGAGGTCACTAGGGCAGTAAGATTGAACGCGAACAGGCTTCTAGAACCGATTCCTGGCGCCATGCCAATAGCATGGTCTGAACAGAAAGCAGCCTAGCGAGTTTAAGGGAACAGACTAAGATTAATAGGTAAGCAAAATGCCGAGTTCTTACAGAAGCAAAGAGAATCGCAGGTTCAGGAATGAAGAGGTGAATTGAAGCATGGTAACTAAGGAAGAAGTGATTACCGTTCTGAAGGATTGTTACGACCCAGAAATCCCAATCAACATCTGGGACTTGGGACTAGTATACGACATCAACCTCCAAGAAGATGGCAACGTGGGAATCAAAATGACGCTCACTGCACCTGGGTGCATGATGGGCGGAATGATAGCCGAGGAAGTTAAAACGAAAATCAAGGCTATGAACGGAGTCAAAGACGCGAAGGTTGAACTTGTCTGGGAACCTCCATGGAGCCCGGACAAGATGAGTGAAGAAGCAAAGGCCCAGATGGGAATCGCTTAATCGAACTGGGCCAAGCCCGTTTTCTTTCGACCCTCTTTCTCGAGGCCCGTATTCCGTATCGGACTTTTCTTTGTTAGCCGAGTTGCTCTACTTGGCGCCTAGCTCACGTTTCTTCCAGCGCAGGTTGTGGCCGTGGCATTTCCTGCAGCGGTTGGATGGGCCTGGGTTGCGTGCGCCGCAGTCGCGGCAAATCTTGTAGTGCAACCTGACCTTCTGCGCCAGCTGTTTCTTCACGACATCAGTGATAGGCATGCGTGATTCCCTTGAAACGAATTCGCTACGTGAAGCGAAAAGAGGCATATATACCGTGCGTTGACAAAACTCCGAAAAGCAAAACTCTACTCTAATCCAAGACTGGGGGCGATACCGATGCAAACTGGAGATTCGCTGGACAAAATCGCACGCGAGGTCTTAGCCTGTAGGAAATGCGGCCTTTGCGAGACAAGGAAGAATGCAGTCCCAGGTGAGGGCTCGACAACGGCAAAGGTAATGTTTGTCGGGGAAGCTCCGGGAGAGCAAGAGGACATTCAGGGTCGCCCGTTTGTTGGCTCTGCTGGAAAACTTCTGACCGAGCTTCTCGCGTCGGTGAATTTGCGGCGGGAGGACGTTTACATTACTAATATTGCGAAGTGCAGGCCGCCCAACAACAGACCGCCCAGAAAAGATGAAGCGGCCGCTTGCAGGCCCTACCTCGACCGGCAGATCGCTTTACTTCAACCCAAGGTCATTTGCCCAATGGGCAATTCAGCCATACACGCGCTGATCGACTTAGACAGCTCGGTCACGGAGATGCACGGCATCCCCTTCGAAGTCGGGAGGGTAACCTACTTTCCGATGTACCACCCAGCTGCGGCACTCTACACATTCAGCTTACGGAACGTAATGTTGGAAGATTTCAAGAAGCTACGTGCGCTTTTAGACTCTACCGTCGATTAGTCTTCTTCGAAGACCGGTTTGTTCCCCAGAACCTTGTCGATTCGCTCCATAACTTCCGGGCTCAGCTTCGGGGCAACTTCTGGGGCCTTCATGTTCTCTTCCACTTGTTCCGGCCTGGTTGCGCCCGTGATTACCGTACTTACGAACGGGTTCTTGAGGCACCAAGCCAACGCCAACTGAGCCATCGTGCAGTTCAGTTCCGTGGCGAATGGTTGGAGCTGTTTCACTTTCTCAATGTTCTGCGGCGTGAGAATAAATTCCTTCAACCACTCGTAGCCCTGAAGCGACCCTCGTGTGCCGGCAGGGATACCCTTGTTGTACTTCCCCGTCAGCAACCCTGACAGCAGAGGGCTCCAGATCGTTGTGCCCAAACCTATTTCACGGTAAAGGGGAAGGTATTCTTTCTCTACTCGGTCACGATGCAGCATGTTGTATTGTGGCTGCTCCATTTGGGGAGGGGTTAAGTGCTGTTCTCGGGCGATTGCGTAGGCGCGCATTATGTCAGCTGCATTCCACTCCGAAGTTCCCCAATACAAAATCAACCCCTGATGGACCAAATCATCCATGGCGCGTACTGTCTCCTCAATTGGAGTATTCGGGTCAGGGCGGTGGCAGAAAAATAGGTCCAGGTAATCAAGCTGCAAGCGTTTGAGGGACCTCCGGCACGCTTCGTAGATGTGTTTGCGGGAAAGCCCCCTATCGTTAGGGCCTTCTCCACCCCAGAAAACCTTGCTAGATACGATAAAGCTCTCCCGTGGCCAGCCCATCTTCTTTAAGACGTTTCCCATGACTTTCTCAGCATTTCCAGCCGCGTAGGCTTCCGCATTATCGAAGAAGTTTACGCCAGCATCGTGAGCGGCTGACATGCACTTCAGCGCGGCATCTTCGCCAACTTGGCCACCATACGTAACCCAAGCCCCTAACGAGAGCTCGCTAACCTTCAACCCTGCAGTACCAAGGCGCCTGTAATTCATGGTCCCATCACATTCTCCAAATTCAAGGCGCCATATTAAGGCGGTGCCAATCTGAGATACCCTGCAACCTTCGCAATTGGCGTCATTTGCCCGCAGAAAGCGCCTTCGAGATGTCCCCAACCTTCGGGCTAAAGTAAAGATCGAACGCAAAGTTAGTGGCGGAGAGCAAGAGGAGAAAAACGCTAAGCACCATCGGCAAATCCCGGAGAGAAGTCAAGGCAACGAAGAATGGAAGTATCATCGACGCTACGGCCCCGGAGCTAAACATAGCAATGCGTCCACGACGTCCAGCTGATTGAAGTGATTCTCGATCGACATTCAATGTCAAGACTCGTGACCTTGAGGCGACCATGCTTAGGAACGGGATTCTTAGTTTGTATACAGAAGATTTCCCGAGTGAGTAATAGCGAAACTTCACACCTACCAACCTGCCTACCACATAGTGTGTTAGGCAGTGAGGGAAGAAGAGGAAGCACACCCAGGCAACTAGGTATAGGGTAAGCTTCAGTGGAAGGGCAATAACCTTGGGAGCCATCAGAATCAGGTACATAGCGAAGAGTATGCCAGCGACCTCAACTATGTTACCCACCGTTGTGGGAATCCTTGTTTTGGCTAAAGTAGACACCGAGTAATGGCCGGCCCCCGGCTTACCATCTTTTGTAGTACTTGCTGCGGTTCCCGCAACGCGAGCAAGTCGCGTCTCGGTATGGTTTGCCGACCATCTGTTTTTTCCTCTCCCAGCTCAGGTTATGCTTTGTTTCAGCCCGGCACTTTGAACAATACAGGTTGACCCATTCCACCAAGCCCAGACCTCTCTCCGCATTGTGCAGGTTTGTTTAGTTATTTTAGTTCGCGCACATGGACACCCGGGATTTGGAATTCTGGCGTCAGCATTAGCAAGGTGTTGTGTTCATTCTCCCGCGACCGTCATGTCATTGACTTGAGTGGTCGGCGCATACACCGGCCCTACGTTGTGAAGGTCACCTGCGCGGAGGTCCATCTTGCCCTTGAGAATATCAAAGAAGTTCGAGGTGAGTATCACGCCCTTGACTGCTCTTGTAAGCTCCCCGTTCTCGATTAGGAAACCGCTGGTGAGTGTGGCGCTGAGCTCTCCGCTAATAGGGTTTGAAAGCCACTCTCCTATGGTTTCCACAACGTACAGGCCATTCCTAGTTTCCTTGATGACTTCGCCGGGGCTGGAGTCTCCAGGTTCGACCACGAGGTTGTTCGGGTAGGGTGCTGGGGTTTTCATGTAGTTCGGTGATGAGCTGAAGAGCCCTATGTCCCGGTGGGCATTTCCCGTAGAAGGACGGTTTTCTTTGCTTGCTGTATAGTTATCATACAGGAAGCCTCGCAGAATCCCCTTCTCGATAACCGTAGTTCGTCTCTGCGGAATTCCGTCGTCGTCAAATGGCCTCGTCCCGTTACCAGCTTCCATTTTACCATCGTCGACAATGGTTACCCCTTCGCTAGCTACCGGTTGGCCAACTTTCCCAACCCAGGGCGACCGGTTTTTCTGAATAGCGTCGGCCGTGATTGTACGGGTTAGCATAGCGTCGACAACCCCTGCGAATGCATCGTTCCGCCAAACAGTGTTCAGCTTTCCATTGGGAACTTGGGTCGCGTTCACCATTTTGAGTGCCCTTTCGGCTACTGTTCGAGCCACCTGCTTCGTCTCAAGCCCTTTCCATAGTCGTGATACGCTGATTTCGTTGCTAACTCCCTTCTTGTCCGCTGTCCCGGCCTTTACCGCGAGCGACAGTGCCGCGATTGTTTCCTTTCTTTCCAGTTTGCAACCATGAGAATTTGCGATAGCGTTCGACATTACGCCGGTTAAGAGAAAACCTCTCGTAATATCCACGGAGGCTACGCTATGCACAGTATCGATCGCAAGCCGCACTTCGTCGACAAGGCCCTTCGCTGTGACATGCTCAACGTTCTTGTCCATGGTTTTCTGAACGCTAGTTTTTCCATATTTCCGTGGCAGCGACTTCCATTCGGTGTCTTCGCTACTCGCTCTGGCGATTCGGAGGGATTCTTCGACCGCCCTCTCAATGTCCGAGCGTTCGAGGGAGGATGTAGAGAAAAACCCAATTCGCCTGTCGATAATGCCCCTAACGCTGAGCCCGGCGGCTGTACTGGTTTTTGTTGCTTCGATCGTGTTGCGGAAGATGAGGTCGCGTCTTGCAATCCTAGTTGCGAATGCTTCTGCTTCGTTGAAGCCTTTCTTCAGTGCGAGCCTTACGGCGGTGTCGGCGGCTGAGAGAATTTCGGTCAATCCGTCCTTCCGCCTATGGTGATCTTCCCGAGGCGTACGTGTGGGCCGCCATCTCCAACCTTGGCCATCTGTCCGTCCTTTCCGCATCCGCCAAACACGCTGGTTGAAATGGAAAAATCCTTGCCGACTGCATCGATGGTTTTCAGCGTCTCTAGGACCTTACCTGCGAAGTTCACGCCTCGAACTATGTGCTTCAACTCCCCTTTCTCGACTAGGTATGATGGGCCGGCTCGGAACGTGAAAGTCCCTCCCCCAACGTCAACCTGCCCGCCGAGGCTGCCTCTCCCTCGGATGTAAAACCCGTAGTCGATACCTTTGATGAGTTCGTCGAAGGGAAGCTCACGGGGTTGCATGTACACGTTTGTCATGCGTACTATGGGTTTATGCTCGAAATTCTGGGCTCTTGCGTTTCCTGTTGGTTCAAGCCCTAGTTCGGTTGCTGTATCCCTCGAAAGAAGGAAACCTTGCAGCTTGCCTTTCTCAACGATAGTTGTTTTGCCCTTCGGGACGCCTTCATCATCGAATGGAACTAAGTACCCTCCTGCGATTCCACCGTCATCATACACGGTAACGGTTTCGTTTGCAATTGAGGAGCCAAGCCTTCCTTCTAGGACCGATTCCTTGGTGGTAACGAGGTCTCCCTCGGACGCATGCCCCAACGCTTCGTGAAGAAAGAGGCCTATGAGCTCAGGGTCAAGTACCGCGGGGTAGGTTCCAGGCGGAGGCATAGGTGCAACAACAACCTTGGAAGCAAGCTGTGAAACTTCGGCGGCGAAAGTATTCCAATCTCCACCATCAATGAACTCGTAACCCGAACATTGGGACCGCTGCTCGGGCACGCGCTCCATAGAGCCGTTTGCAGCCGCGACGCTCAGCTGGCTGAACCCGGAAGTTGTGACATCGGTTCTTACCTTTGTACCCTCAGACGAGACGAACACTCTAACGTCGTGTAAGAAGCCTAGTCGCGAAGATGAGTTCTTGATGCCACTTCCTGTGAGACCTGCTTTGTTAGCCTCCAAGAGAAGCTTGATCTTCACATCTGGTGGGACATCGTCAGGGTTGGTTCTTACAGGAATCTCCACGGTTGATTCTACGGGCTTGACTTTTGCGAGTTGTATGGGAGTGGACAGTTTCCTAGTGGCTTTCGCCATTCTGACGGCTTCCGCCGCGATCTGCCGCAAATGTGTCTTATCGAGAACGGTTGACGATGCGAGTCCCCAAGAGCCTCCTGCCAGAACCCTGATTCCTATCCCAGTCGAGCGGTCCGATTCGTAGCTTCGTAGAGAACCATTCTCACAGATGATGAGTGTCTGCCGCAAGTCTTGAAAGCGTGCGTCCGCATATTGGGCTCCCAAGTTACGTGCTCGGTTGAGTGTGAACTCCAAAAGGTCATCCATGACGGGCGCCTTCCGATTTGAAGCGGTTAACGCCCTAGGACGGCAATATATACCCTTGTCAAGAAACCGGGGAGATCATTTCGTTTCCCGCAGCTTCCAAATCCCGAATTCACCAATCGTTTCGGTGGTTTCAACGGGGTTGTACCATTTCCTCTTGGTGCCTACGATTGCGCGCATCTTCCAGCCCGTGCTCTTCGGCTCATCCTCTATAACTTGTAGGAGTCGGTCTACCTTTGAGTTCAGATCCTTTTTCTCCTCGTCACTGAGATTTTGAGCGCTTGCGACGTACTGACCCAGGCCACTCAGGTTTGTCGTTGCTGTGTACCAAAAACCCCAGTCTGAGGCGAGTTTCGCCGCGATGAACTTGGCGTTTATTTTGTTCTTTTCCTGTCCCTCTGACATCTCATGTGCCCGAAGAAGCAAGAGCAGATCTTTGATGTCCTTCTCGTCGGGGAATACTATCTGCAGCTTTTCAAGTAACAAGTCCGCGGGCGTTATGGTCGGCGAATCTAACTCCAATCGTCCCTTGAAGTCCAAGGGGTGGTTGGCCGCGAGCAGCTTGTCGTAGAATACGTCAACGTAAAACCAGCCTTTCGGGTGGAAGAAAATATGCCTCTGGGTAGCAGCGCTTGACATAGTTGTCGGCCTTTTCTCATACCCCATCGCTTCGAAGAATTCTTTCATCTTGCTTTTTCGGAATCTCATGTATGACATGAAGTCCAGGTCGGTGTACTCCTGCTGGCCTTCTCCTAGTCGCATGAGTTTCTGTGAAAAATCTAGGAACTCAAGACAGTGGACGCAAATCGCCACGCCTCCAAGAAGTCTGAGCGGTATTTCTCGTTTCGCAGCTTCGTCAACTAGTCGCTTGCCTTCGTCGATGAAGACTTGGGTTGGGATAATGCCTCCCCATTCTTGGGGCATCTCGATCTTGTGCTCTTCCAAAACGGCGTCCCTGCATAGTTCTCCCGTGCTCGTGAATTTTTCCTTTCCGTTTAGGGAAACCTCTTAACTCTACTGCAATCACAGCCGTTTTGGGTGTAACGGATTTGGTTCGCGATGAAGCGAAGCTTGAACGTGTTCGGAGAATGATGCGCTCGAGAGGCCTTGCCGCCTTAGTTTTGCGCCTACCGGAGAATGTCACGTACCTATCGGATGCTTGGTGTGGCAGGGGCCTAACTTACTTGGTTTTCCCTTTGGAAAAAGACCCAGTCCTGATACATCCCGCAGGAGAGACGTTGCCACCTACCTGGGTCTCCGATGTTAGGTTGTACAAATGGGAGACATTCGAACATCTAGGCAGTGCCGTTAACGTTGGGTCGGAGAACGTCCTCAAGGCATTGTCGGACATCGGAATCACTTCAGGCGCCATCGGAGTTGAGGAGGGATGGGAACTCATACTTTCGTCGCCATTAAGGTACGAGCTGAATGTGATCGGCCAGAAGACGCTTATGGTGCTAAAGGAAAAACTCAGGGCGTATGATTTGCAGGATGCTTCTGGGCTACTGATTCAAGCACGCGGGATAAAGACCAGTGAAGAAGTAAAGGCGCTCAAAAAGGCGAATCGAATTGCACGCATCGGACTGGGGACGTTTGAGCGAAGCCTGAAACCTGGCCTATCCGAGATTGAGTTATCAACTAAGATTGAGCATGAGATCATCACGCAGGGGATAATGAAGCAGCATGCAAACCGGGTTGTTGCATGCGCCTTCGTAGCATCCGGACCATCTACCGCGGAAGCCTACAAGTACGTCGTCGGGAACAGCCGGCGTAAAATGAGGCGCGGTGACCTCGTAATGTTGGAACTTGACGTGGTAGCTGACGGCTATAGCTCGGACACGACAAGAACCTTCGTAGTCGGGAAACCTAACAGAAAGCAGACGTCGCTTCTCGAGGCGGTTCTCGATTCGGAGAGCACAGCGATAGCATCGATAAAGCCTGAGGTTTGTGCAGCGAAAATTGCCCAAATATCGATAGAGGTCATACAACGCCACGGGCTTGGGGAGTATTTGGTGCATCGGCTTGGGCATGGGATTGGAGTTGGGGTTCACGAGCCAATTCCCGCATTGCACGTCGAGTCAAAGGACATTCTGAAACCGGGAATGGTACACAGCGTCGAGCCTGGAATCTACGGCCCGAAGATCGGTGGAATCAGAATAGAAGATGACGTGCTCGACACAGAAAGAGGCAGCGAATATCTATCAAACTTCCCCAGAATGCAGGAGTAGCTCAGCGTAAAAAGGCCGGGTGGCGTGGAACGCGATGAACGGGTCTGATAGGCTATTTCACCTCGCATTCGTCCGCCCCCCGTCAAACAGTTACGTTGGCTGCGTTTCCACAAATCCAAACAAACACGATATCGACATGACGCTGGCCAAGGAACAACACCGGACATATACCTCAATCCTGAAAGAAGCAGGCATTGAAGTAATCGAACTTCAGCCATTGGAAACATGTCCAGATTCGGTCTTCATGCAAGACCCTGCGTTATTGGGGGCAAGTCGCTCGATAATAGGCCGGTTTAGAGAAGAGAGCCGCAGAGGTGAGGCGAAAGCACTCATCGACGATCTGACAAGTCAAACGGCTCCAGTTGGTACGCTAAGCGTCGTGAACGCACCTGGCACCTTGGAAGGAGGTGACATAGTAGTTACTGACAGGGGCATCTTTGTTGGTGAATCCAAACGAACCAACCCGAATGGCATTAAACAACTGAAAACTATCTTGGACAATCAGAGCGTGAAAGCGGTAAGGACGGACCTTATGCATCTCCTGTGCGGATGCTCATACCTAAACAATGGAACGATGATAATAACCCCTGGCCTTGTAGACCCAGATTCATTCCCGGGTTTTCGGTTCATCAAAATACCTGCCGCTGAAAGCTATGCCGCCGACGCGTTATACCTTGGTGGAGGCAAAGTCCTCATACCATCCGGGTTTTCGATAACCGTTTCGAAGCTCAAGGATGCGGGTTACACATCGGTCGAAATCGATGTCTCAGAATTTCGGAAAGGCGATGGTGGCGTAACTTGCCTCAGCTCACCAGTCTATGAACTGTTCTAGTGTGACCGGAAGTAGGTGTATCAGCTACCAGTGTTCATAGTGGACGACTTCTTTGATGGGTCTTCGGCCCCGCTTGAGTGATGGGGACTTAGTGTCTTCTGCTCCGTAGCCGATGGATATGACCCCGACCGGGTGGAAATGGTCTGGGATACCCAGAAGTTGCTTCATTTGACGGACGCGAAAGACCCCGGTAAAGGCTGAGGCCAAGCCTTGGTTAACGGCTGACAGGAAGATCAGCATGCACACGCACCCTATGTCGAAAAACCAGTACGGAGTTGGCCATTCAATCTCGGTTCCATCTTCCTTTAGCTTGTCAGGCTCTTGGTAACGGTCGTGATAGATCTTCTCGCTGACGCATGCGACGATTAGTGTTGGGGCCTCCGATACGAACTTGTGAAAGCGGCTAGAGGCATAGTAGTCCTTCTCACCCTGGAGTTCCCCAATCTTCTTCTTCAGTTCCCCTTCGGTGATGACGATAAAGGCCCAGCCTTGGCTGAAACCGGCACTGGGTGCATGAAGCGCCAACTCGAGTAACTGCTTCGTGGCGTCTGCTGGAACAGGTTCAGGGCGAAAATTGCGAACCATTCTGCGTTTTCGAACTACCTTCTCGAATTCCATTTCGAGTCGGTAACCTACTGCTCACGTTGTGATTTGAACTATTGCAAAAATGCAAAGCAAAAATTAGAAAGGGAAAGACGATTACCGCAGGTTTAGAACCTAGTATCGCCTGTGCTTCTGGTAGCATGCCCTACAATATACTGGTCGGCCTTGTGTTGGCTTGAACGGCACTTCAGTTTCAGCGCCGCAGTCAGAACAGGTAACTTTGTACATAGTTCGGCCGCCGTATCCTTCTTGACTCATAATCTACTTACACCACTTTACAGGTTAGTTACGCCCAAGATAATACTCAGAAGTAAATCCGCAGCGTACCGAGCTTTAGGGTGCACATAACCGTAATTAAAGCTATACCACAAGCAATTGCCAACGCTTAGCTCTGCGAAATCACCCTTATTTCGCGGAAAACGGCTGTTTCTTGCTTGAAGTAGACCCTAAAAGGGGCAATTTCTAGTGAAAACCGAGAAGATTACATCCCCCATCAGCGTGTATCGCGTTGCATCGTGTAAGCGGGCTTGCGGTGGTGAATACTTTGAAAAGCAGTTACTGGTATTGGCGACGAGAAGGCAACCCAGCTAAGGAGGAAAAGAAGGAACGGAAGAACTAGGGCCTCTTGCCCGCGTCTGGCGGTTCCCAATCGGCATCCCTGGAGCTCGATTCGATGAGAATTGAAGACATTCGCAACGGCATGAGGAGTATTCACATCGAGGGCAAGATCGTAGACATGAACCAATTCATGCTCGTTCTTGAAGATGAGACAGGCCGCATGTTTGTCAGATACAACTACCGAAACTTGGTAAAGCCTGTTCAGAAAGGCGATTACGTGAAGGTCGACAATGGCGTGGCCGTCAACTACTCTGGAATCCTGCAAATCAAACTGCCTCGTAACGGCCAAGTCACATCCACCCAGTGATAACTAAGTCCTAGAGTTACCCAGCATCAGCAGGAAGGGTTCATTGTGGCGACAGCTTCCAAGATATTCAGGTTAAGCCGTGCCCAATTCCTTCCGGTCATTCTCTCACCGGTTCTTGTGGGCACTGCCCTCGCATGGTGGACCAACCGAATATTCAACCCGTTACCGTTTGGCTTAGTTGTGTTGGGAAGCATTTCGTTCCACCTTGCGGCAAACACCATCGATGATGTCTACGATTTTGAGAGCCAAGTTGACGTCGTGTCAAACAGAATGTTTCCACCTGATTTTGGCGGTTGGAAAATTCTGCCGCGAGGGTTAATGACGTTTGGCCAGGCGAAACTCACCGCCTACTTCTTCTTCATGCTAACCATAATTGTCGGCCTCTTCTTGACCATCCTTACGGGGCCGTTCGTCCTATTGCTTGGTGCAGTCGGGCTCTTCTTTGCATACTTCCACGTCGCTCCGCCGCTTAGGCTTGGATATCGAGGGCTTGGTCTAAGTGAGCTTGGAATTTTCCTATCGTTCGGCATTCTCCCGGTAGTCGGATGCTTCTACGTGCAATCCGGCTACGTATCTTTCCTCCCGGCGCTTGTGGGGTTGCCGCTGGGATTCCTGACCACGACCATCCTCGTCAATCACGACCAAATCTTCTTTGACGCATACAAGACTGGGGGCAAGAAGAGTTACACGGTAACTGTGGGACGCAAAATGGCCGTCGCCACAACATTCACGTTAACTCTGGTCTCATACGCGATAATAGTTGGCGCTGTCGTCTGGGGACTTCTCCCACATTTTGCGGCCTTGGTCCTTCTAACTCTCCCTCTCTACCTGATTCAGATCCGATTGTACCGAAAGCCTGCCGAGTCTCCTTTGCACTACGTTAAGCTAACGCAGACAACTTTCGCGCTGTCTGTGATTTTCGGCCTGCTGCTCATGGTTGGCCTTCTCATTGGCTAGGCCAGTGGAGCGATTACGAAGATCAGCAGGTCGAACAGGATATGTGATACGATAACCGGAAGCAAACTCGCGGTTCTCTTGTAGATGAAGCCCCAGACAAGGCCTCCGACGAATGCGGTCATGATAAGGGGCAGGTTTAGCGTGGGTAGATGAACCAACGCATAAGCGCAAGTTGCAGTTAAGAGCCCTGTACCGGACCCCAATTCCTCGGAGAACCTGCGCTGAATTAAGCCACGCCAATAGACTTCCTCACCAGGACCTATAGGGAATACTAACGCCAACGCGATGAGGTAGCTCGGCACAGTTCGGAGTCCGTAGACTTGGCCGACGCCTTCGCTGAAGACCGGATTTGACTTAGTCACTTGGAAACCAAAATAGAACAACAAATACAATAGTGCAGCACTTGCGACGCCTACAAGCACTAGCCTGCTGTTGAAGCGAACTGACTTCTCAACCCCGTTAACCGCGAACGCAACAAGTAGGAGAACGAGCGTGGAGAGAGTTAACATCAGCCAGAATTCAATCGGCCGAACAAGAAATACCAGTATCCACAGGCTTGCAGCTAAAGCAAGCGAGAGAACCGCCAACTTAAACGGACTAGCGCGCAAGGACTGGCCCCGGTCATCCTTCTGAAGTTGCCATTCAGGTTGCGGCGAATGCTCGCATCGCTGCGTTAACGTCTCCGATGGGCATGATTATGGGCAGCTCCACTCCAGCCTTTCTGTAGTCTCTTAACCGCTCAACGCAGTGATCCGCACTCCCAGTCAAGGTCAGGGCGTCGACGACTACATCTGGCATGGCCTTAGCAGCAGCAGCCAAATCTCTCTTGCGCCAAGCCTCCTTTATGGGTTCAAGATCCTTCTCCTTCAACCCATAGGGCTCGAATATCTCCGGCTTGAGAACCTCAGCAACTTGGTAAAGCAGAAAGTAGTACGATTTCATCAGGTTGCGGGCTTGCTGCACATCACTTGATACGGCTGTGAGAATGTAAGAGGCAACATCGGCCCTCTTGCCGCCCCGTTCCCCTTGCCTGACAGACTCGACCTTCTGCCCGGTTACTTCGGGGGTCATTAGGGCAGGTGAGATGATTACTCCGTCGACAAACTTTGGGGCCATTCTGAGTGAGAGAGGTCCAAACGCTGCCAGGTATATTGGTAACTTACGGGATGGTTTTGTTTCCAGCTTGATGTCTACAACCTTGAAAAATTCCCCGCTAAGGGAAACTGCGTCGCCGGTGAGCAGGCCATTAGTTATGGTTAAGAATTCTTGGATTCTTTTCAGAGGCTTTGTTTCTTTCACGGGAAAGACATTCACACCGAGTTTGGGTAACCAAGGAAATCCGCCTAGGCCAATACCCATGATTGCCCTCCCGGCCGACATTTCGTTCAGGGACAGGAACGTCGTAGTCGCTAGGAGAGGATGACGAGTCACTACACTTACACAACCCGAACCGAGTTTGATCCTACTTGTTCCTGACAACGCACTTGAGAGAAGTGTGATCGCGTCTTTGATGAAGGGATGCTCATGCACCCAAAAAGATTCGTAACCATCCTTCTCGGCAGTTTGCGCGTACTCTACTGCCTCTTTTCCTGAAATAGTCGGATTGAAGCCTATGGCGATTCTTTCCAAAGCCAGTTCCACACGCACTCTTTCTTGGCGAATTTATCATTATCTGGGGACCGGCAAGATCCAACGAAGTTTCACACGTTGCCGCCGGCAAAAACCAGCAAATTCGCTTATCTGACCCGCTTGGTTGAAGAGGTCGAATGAAAATTGGCGAACATAGAGAGGATGTTCAATCCGAAAACCGTAGCTGCTATCGGTGCCTCTGAAGAAGAAGGGTCCGTCGGCCAGTCCCTAATGAAGAATCTCCTCCTCGGTAAGGAGCGAAGAAAAATCTACCCCGTGAACGTTAAACGGAATAGCGTAATGGGTCTGAAGTGCTACGCTAGAATTACTGACATCCCAGAACGAATTGACCTAGCAGTGATAGCTACGCCGGCCAAAACTGTCCCTGGCCTCGTCGAAGAGTGTGCCAAGGCTGGCGTTGAAGGCGTTGTGATAATCTCGGCTGGATTTCGTGAGATTGGCCCCGAGGGAGTCAAGCTGGAGGAGGATATCAAACGCGTTCAGGCAAAGCACGGCATTCGAGTCTTGGGACCCAACTGCGTCGGCTTCGTAAGGCCTCAAGTCGAGTTGAATGCGACTTTCTTAAGAGATAACCCCCAGCCGGGCCAGATAGCATTCGTTTCGCAGAGCGGAGCTCTTGGCTCCGCGATGCTCAATTGGGCCGTCAGTGCCGGGATTGGCTTTAGCATGTTCGCCTCTCTTGGGTCAACATTGGACATTGACAACGGAGACATGATTGACTACTTGGGCGAAGACCCACAAACCAGAAGCATAATCATCTACATGGAGGGCGTGGGAAACGCCAAGAAGTTCATGAGCGCTGCTCGTGGCTTCGCACGCACCAAACCGATTATCGTCATCAAAGCGGGAAAGCACGCAGCAGGCGCTAAAGCAGCTTCATCTCACACAGGCGCATTAGCAGGAGACTACGCCGTTTACGACGCGGCCTTCAAGCGAGCCGGCGTCGTGATGGTCGACGAGATAGGAGAACTCTTCGATTGTGCAACCGTTCTAGACTCCAGATTCCTGCCGCAAGGCCCGAAGTTGGCAATCGTCACGAATGCCGGTGGACCAGCTGTGCTAGCCGCAGATTCGATCATTACGCATGGGGGTGAATTGGCTGAATTCTCGGATAGCACTCTTCGAACGATGGACACGGCACTGCCACCCTACTGGAGCCACGGAAACCCCATGGACATACTGGGGGACGCTGACATCAAACGATTCGAACTGGCCGTAAGAACATGCATCGCCGACCATAACGTTGACGGGCTGCTGGTTATCTACACCCCACAAGGGACAACGCAACCGACGCTTGTCGCCGAAGCAGTCGCGAAGATAGCAGCTGACCGACGAAAACCGATGCTCACCGTCTGGATGGGGGAGAAAAGCGTCGTTGAGGCTAGACAAGTGTTCTACAGAAACAACATCCCCACTTACCCAACTCCTGAAGAAGCGGTCAAGAGCTACATGTACATGTACCGCTACAGACAGAACCTCGATCTTCTGTACCAGACCCCCGAGGACCTCCCAGTTGACGTTTCACCTCCCAAGAGTCACCTCAAAGTCTTGATCCGTAAGGCCGCCAAGGAAAGAATAGCACTGACCCAACCCGAGGTCGACAGATTCCTTGACGCCTATGACATCCCACGAGCAAAAGGTTCACTGGCGAAGAACGCAGAGCAGGCCTCAATGGTCGCATCAGGCCTCGGCTACCCTGTTGTTCTGAAGATCGCATCCGAAGACATACTGCACAAGACGGACGTTGGAGGCGTCATCCCGGGAATTGACTCAGTGGAAGCGCTTAAGGACGCATACAAGGCACTCATAGAACGGGCCCGAAAAGCGAAACCCGACGCCAAGATAGACGGCGTATACGTCCAGAAGATGATACCGAACATTGACTACGAATTGATACTCGGGTCAAAGAAAGACCGAGATTTCGGGTCAGTCATCTTATTCGGTATGGGAGGAATCGGCGTCGAACTCCTACACGACGTTTCAATCGGCCTCCCTCCCTTGAACCAAGTCTTAGCTAGGCGAGTTCTTGAAGAAACAAAAATCTACCAAGCACTCTCAAGGGGCCTCAGAAACAAACCACCGATAGACCTTCGTTCGCTAGAAGAAATAATGGTCCGCTTCTCAAACCTAATCGTTGATTTCCCCGAAATCGGCGAAATGGACATCAACCCGCTCCTGGTCTCCGAAGGCAAACTGTGCGTTGCAGACGCGAGAATCATCCTGGACAAGAATGCCCTTGACCGAACTGACTCGTATCCTCACCTAGTGATCATGCCCTACCCGACCAAGTGGGTCACTCCATGGAGGACAAGGGACGGAACTGAGATTACCATTCGGCCCATCAGGCCTGAGGATGAGCCCATCGAACTAGAGTTCATCAGGGGCCTATCGACTGACACAAGTCGGTTCAGGTTCTTTCAAATAATCAAGGACCTGCCGCATGAAGCCCTTGTGCGTTTCTGCAACATCGACTACGACAGAGAGATGGCGTTCATTGCCGAAACACGAGAGGGCGATCGCAAGATCGAGATCGGCGTAAGCCGACTAATCCTAGAATCCAACAAGAAGCGAGGCGAATTCGCCGTGGTTGTGGCTGACAAATACCAAGCAAAAGGCCTAGGAATCAAGCTAGTTGACATGCTAATCGAAGTCGCTAAAGAGAAAGGCGTGGAAAGCATTTATGGCATAATTATGTCGGAGAACCTGAAGATGATACGCCTCTGCGAAAAGCTCGGCTTCACTACAAAGAGAGAGCAGGAAAGCGTCATCACAGAACTCAAGCTCAAATAATCTTCAGGGTTTGCGTGGTGGGCCCGCCCGGGTTCGAACCGGGGATCTCCGCCGTTCCCATATCATCGCTAATGTGAGGGCGACGTCTTAACCAGCTGGACTACGGGCCCCACAATGCTTCATCAGATTAGCTGCCTAAATTCGTTTGCGAAGCCCCCGCAAACTAGCCTATGTAGCCTTTTTCGTTCTTCTCTGCGCGCCCTTTCATTGCCCCTATTGATTTCACCAGATCATCCGATTCCTTGGCCTTCAAATCTAGTTCGGTGAGGTCTAATGGAATGTCGAGTTTTCTGCTCAGCACTCGCAGGACAGCACGCGCTGCCCTTGCGTCAACGATGTATCCGGACGTTTCCCCTGAAATGAAGATGGCTTTCATATTCCGTAGTTTTGACAGACCCACGAGTAACCCATTCATCCAGGTAACGCTACCTTCGCTGATTTGAGATACGCCGAGTGCGTTCAACTCTCCGAGCAGTTCCTTGTCGGTTCCAGTTCCGAACACCTTGGGTTCACCTGAGAATTCACCCGTTATGTAAGCTCCAACCGTTAGAACAGTGTCCACTCCAAGGGATTGGCCGATCTCAAGCGCCTTATCAGCGAGGGCATAGGCAGCGTCCGGATTAACCGGTTGAGCGTCCCCTGTGTAGAGAACAATGTCCCTCCCATTTCCACCTTTCCAGAAAAACATCGAATGCTTAGGCACGTCTGCAGTGCCGTCTTCCAGTATCCTAACCCGCGGAGGCAATGAGGTTGAATAGATCTCGGCGAATTTCTCCGCCCTCAGCTGCTTCACCAATTGCTCGATGACCAGCTTCGCTACGTTACCGCTGTCAGGAAGCCCGCAAACCATTATCGGGTTGCGTAACTTCGGCGTGTTCTCAATGTAAACGCGAATTGTCGACGCCAACGGCCGGGCCCCTCCTTCGGAGGGAATAGCGTTAGTTGATAAGACAGGGCTATAGGCTTTTGAACGAACACGGATTGGTAAAACGGTGAAGGCAGCGGTAATTTCGGGCAAGGGGACCGTTGAACTCAAAGAGTCACCCACACCTAAGATTGGCCCAGGCGACCTTCTCGTTCACATGCGAGCCTGTGGCGTATGTGGGACTGACCTTGAGAAAATACACGGTGAACACATTACGCCACCGATCCTCGGGCATGAAGTTGCCGGAGATATTATGGAGATAGGTAGGGGAGTGCAAGGATTCCAGAAGAGCGACAGAGTCCTAGTTCACCATCATGTGTCCTGCAGAAGCTGCTTCTACTGTAAGAATGGGCTTGAGACGCTCTGCGAAGCTTACCCCAAGAGTAACCTCGACCCCTGCGGTTTCGCAGATTACTTTCGCGTACCGTCCACACTCGTCGAAGGTGGCACTGTGTATCGGCTACCAGACTCGATGAGCTACGACGAAGGTTCACAGGTAGAACCAACCGCTTGCTGCATAAGGGCCCTCAGGAAAGCAGGAGTGAACGCCGGAAACAGCGTAGCCATCTTCGGTGTCGGCCCCGTTGGCCTAATGCATCTGCAGTTAGCTAAGACGTATGGGGCAGCGCCGATTATCGCAATTGATGTCCTTGAGAACCGCAGAAACTTTGCGGCTAAGCTTGGGGCAGACGAGGCTCTCAACCCCACAACCGACGATATCCCAACGGTGGTTTCGTCGAAGACCAACGGCCTGGGCGTAGACTATGCCATCGTCGCAACCGGGAATTTGAGAGCTATCGAACAAGCATTCAGCTCTGTACGCAAAGGCGGAAAAGTTGTTTTGTTCGGCGCTCCACCACGAGGCGCACACCTTTCTCTAGACGTAAGCCGCCTTTTCCTGCGTGAAATTAAATTCGAATCAAGTTACTCAACATCTGAGACCGAAATGAGGATGGCGCTCGACCTGATCGAGAAAAAGCGGATCAACCCATCGAAACTTATCACGCACCGATTCCCACTGGCAAGAGCACTAGAGGCTTTCAGACTTGCTGAGAAGGGCGAGGGAGCCGTCAAGGTTGTAGTAGAAAACGACTAAGTGACGAGCCGGCTCAGAAACCAATTTAATAGCACTACGTAAACTGTGTTCTCTCATGCGAAACTCCATGCTCGCAGTCCGCTTCTACAAGCCCGGGGAATTGAAAGCAGAGCAGGTCCCCATCCCGGAGGCAGGCCCCGGCGAACTAATTGTCAAAAACCATGTGGCCCTGACTTGTGGGACGGACGTGAAGATGTTCAAACGCGGGCATCCGTTGGCCAAGCCCCCTCAAATCATGGGCCATGAATTTGCTGGGACTGTATCGGAAGTTGGACCCGATGTTGGAAACTTTAGGGTGGGAATGAAGGTTGTTGCGGCGAATTCCGCACCTTGCAACAAATGCTTCTACTGCTTAATGCATCAGCCCAACCTCTGTGAGCATTTGGATGAGATCATTGTAGGTTTCACTTGGCCAGGTTCGTATGCGGAATATGTCAGGATTCCTGAAAGAATTGTCCGACAGAACACCTTCCAAGTTCCCGATGGAGTCCCATTGGAAAACGTCGCCAGCCTTGAGCCGTTGGCATGCGTCGTTCATGGATGGGACTTGGCTGGACCGGTGCTGGGCGGTACAGTAATCGTCATTGGCGGTGGGCCGATCGGATTACTTCATGCGCAGCTCGCACGTCTTAACGGTGCGCGCCAAGTAGCATTGTGCGACGTGGTTCCGGAGAGGCTTCGGGAAGCCGAGAAAATCGGAGTTGACTTGACGATAGATTCTACGAACGAGAACGTAGTCGAGCGCGTATCGACTCTAACGGATGGTAGAGGTGCAGATATTGTAGTCGAGGCCGTCGGACGGCGTGAGACTTGGGAATCAACCGTCGGCCTCGTCAGGAAAGGTGGAACGGTTCTTCTTTTCGGCGGCTGCCCATCGGGGACCACAGTGTCCTTGAACGCAGAGAAAATACATTACGGTGAACTACACGTCCAAGGAGCGTTCCACCACACTCCCGCAGCCGTTGAACGCGGCTTCCGCTTGATAGTTTCTGGAAAGGTTTCGATTAAGCCGCTGATTTCTCATGAAATGCCACTGGAAAAAGCGGAGGAAGCTTTACGCCTAATGGGGGACGGCAAGGCGTTGAAGATTGCCCTCCGCCCACCAGCTTGAGGATCCTAGAGGAGAGACTCCGGATCTTCGAGGTAGCGTTTCAAATCCTGCAGAAAACTCGCAGCAGGAACGCCGTCGACAATGCGGTGATCGAATACTAAGGTCAGCATAGTGGAAGGCCTTGCTGACACACGCCCGCCCAACGCAAATGGCTTGTAAACGATCCGCCCCAGCCCTAGAATTGCGCATTGTGGTGGGTTAATGACTGGTGCAAAGGATTCTATGTCATAAGCGCCCAGGTTCGTTACTGTGAAAGTTCCGCCAGTCAACTCTTCTATGGTTAACCGTTTCTCCTTAGCCCTTTGAGATAACGTATCGATTGCCGAATTGACCTCCTTCAGGGGTTTCTTATCCGCGTTCTGAATGACTGGGGCGACCAGCCCTTCTTCAGTGTTGATAGCTACTGCGACGTTTACGTCCGAGTAAATTGTAATTTCATCTTTCTCAATCGTTGAGTTGATCGCAGCGTGTTCCTTCAGTGCTTTTGCGGCCGCTTTCACCGCGAAAGCTGTAAAGGAGATGTGGCTTTCCTTCTCTTTCATTGCGACAAGCCTTGTTGCATCTGCCTCCATCGTAATTGTCACGGGCACAGATGTTCTCGCGCTGAAGGACAGCCTTTCAGCCACAGCTTTCCTGATCCCCTCAAGCCTGACTTTTCTCAGAACAGCTGGCTGAAGCACCTTAGAGACTGCCTGTGAAGCCGTCGGGGCCTGCTCGACTGCCGCAAGGACATCTTCCCGCGAGATGCGGCCGCCGGGCCCTGTGCCGCTCAAACGTGTTAGGTCTACGTGATGCTCTTGTGCCAGTCTCCTCGCTGCTGGGGAAGCTACTATGCGGTCAGCTGCGGTTTGAGCGTTGGCTGGATGTGGAGGGGGTGTGTAGCTCTGTGGGGAAGGCATGCTACTCTGTGCGGCCTTCTGCTGAAGCGCCCTTGCCTGTACCGATGGCTGGGACCCTGTGCTAGATTCACTAATGATTGCAACTGGCGCCGCGACTTGAACGTCGCTTCCGACTTCAACCAGACACTTGCTTAGCACACCACTCTCCGGAGCTTCTATCTCGAAAGTGGTCTTCTCACCTTCCACCACGAGGATTGGCTCGCCTTTCCGAACTGAATCCCCTTCTTTCTTGAGCCATTCGACGATTTTTCCGCTTTGCATCCCCGGGTCCAACCGCGGCATAACAACCTCAGTCATTCTCGCTCACCGTCCCATGATCCCTTCTACAGCTTGTACAATTTTGTCCGCGTTTGGCATGTACATTTGTTCTAGGCTAGGAGAGAAAGGAACGGGAATCTCAGGGCACCCAACACGTATTATGGGTGCGTCCAAGTAATCGAATGCGGACTCCATAACCGCTGCCGAAATCTCAGAACCAACGCCCCCCGATTTCACATCGTCAGATGCTATAACCAATCTCGAGGTACGCTTGACGGATTCAACAATGGTGTCGAGGTCGAGCGGTTGCAGAGTCCTTACGTCCATGACTTCTGCTGAAACACCTTTCTCTTCCAGCTTTTTTGCTGCCGAAAGCGCTTCGCCGACAAGCCTTGAAACACCGATGATTGTTACGTCGTCTCCCTTTCTCTTGACTTCCGCCTGTCCAAGGGGTACGGTATACTCCTCTTCAGGAACTGGGCCTTTGGTTCGGTAAAGAACACCACATTCGATGAATAACACGGGGTTTTCATCGCGGATCGCAGACTTCAGAAGTCCCTTCGCATCGTACGGCGTTCCTGGGAGTACAACCTTCAAGCCTGGAACTTGGAAAAAGAATGAGGGGAAGAACTGTGAATGCTGCGAACCATGTTGTCGGCCCAGACTGTACTGCGTTCTTAGAACCATCGGGACCTTCAACTGGCCCCCGCTCATGAAGCGCATCTTCGCAGCCTGCGTGGCTAGCTGATCTAGGCAGATGGGAAGAAAATCCATGTACATTATTTCCGCGACAGGCTTCAGCCCTGTTAAAGCCAAGCCGACCGCTGCGCCGGCGATGGCTATTTCCGAGATAGGCGTGTCCCTTACCCGCTCTGGCCCGAATTCCTCGAGTAAGCCCCGAGTGACTTTGTATGCTCCGCCGAAAACCCCGATTTCTTCGCCAAGAAGCATTACCCTTGGATCCCGTTGCATCTCTTCGCGCATTGCTTCCCGTAGAGCGTCTGCGTAAGTAATCTCACGCAACATCATTGCCCTCCCGCGTAGACGTAATTTTCTAAGTCATCGAAAGGCAAAGGAGAACCCTGCTGAGCGAAGGCAACAGCATCTTCCACTTCCTGACGCGCCGCTGTGTCGGCTTTCTCGATTTCTGCCTGAGTTGCAAGCTTGCGTTCGACAAGGCGTTTCTCAAAGGTAAGTATAGGGTCTCGTTCAAGCCATTTTGCAACCTCGTCCTTCGGCCGGTAGTCACCCTTGTCGTATACCCCGTGGCCTTTCATTTTGTATGTAACGCATTCTAGAAAGGTTGGCTGCGGTTCGCGCCTCGCCCTTTCCGCCGCCGCCTTTGTTGCAACAAACACAGAGACGACATCATTCCCGTTTACGACGACGGTTTCCATCCCGTAAGATTTTCCTCTTTCAGCTATTGAGGGACTCGAAACTGCGCGGTTGACTGGCGTTGACATGGCGTACTGATTGTTCTCGCAGAAGAGCAACACAGGCAGTTTCCATAATGCAATCAGATTGAGGGCCTCGTGAAAGGCGCCTGTGTTAACCGCACCGTCTCCGAAGAAACATGCTGCTACGTGCCCGCTCTTCTTCTGCTTTAACCCTAGCCCAACCCCTGCGGCTATAGGTAGGCCACTGCCCACGATCGCCGTTGCATAGAGCGAGCCCGTCTTCGGGTAGATGGCGACGTGCATCGAACCCCCAAGCCCCTTGCAGGTGCCTGTGGATTTGCCGAACAGCTCGGCCATGCAGAGGTTAGTGGGAACATTCTTTGCCAATGCGTGGCCATGGCCGCGGTATGTTGTAACGGTGAGGTCTTCGGGTTGCAGCGCTGCCATCGCGCCTACAGCTATTGCTTCCTCACCCAAGTATAGGTGGGATGGGCCGATCAACGCCCCTTTAACGAGGAAGAGTTCTTCGATCTTCTCTTCGAAACGGCGCAGGAGGAGCATCTTCTGAAGCATCTGGAGTAGCTTGACCTTCGTTAGACCATGCTTGGCAAACTCGCTTTCGGGGATATCCTGGACTGTTGTTACGGTCGTCAATGCGAAATCAGCCGCTGTGCTACGCGCACACTCAGCCTTTAGTTCTTCGCAACTGGCTAGGTCTGGGTGAAGGATTTTACTGCAAGGCCTACCCAAACGATTGGCGAAGGGGGCTAGGATAGATGGGCGAAGAAAAGACTCTCTACGCAATCGCTGAGAGCTGCCCACTCGACGCGTTACTCGTTAGAGATATGAAACGCGCCGTAAACGCCCTATTGCAACTAAACCTGAAAAGGTTCAGAGTCCCCCAGAAGCAGCTCGCAAAATACTCGGCCTTGGACATCGTCAAGCAAGCCCTGGAGCTTCTCTTCGAATTCTCACCTTCCGAGAAAAATTACCGCGAAGCAATGCGGACAATTCAAGTCTATTCGGAGGGCGATGAGGAGATGATGCGTACAATTCTGGAGAGTTTTCGTCTAATCGCGAACGCCGTGTATAACGCATATGGCGGCCAACGGCACGCTGAATCTCTTGCCCCAGAGGTTCTCTTCCTTCAGGGCGTTCCATTTGAACCCAACGATCTTCAACAATCCTTCAGGTTCGTCGGCGTTCGGCCGCCTGACATCAGCCCGCCGAGTGTTAAGCGCACGGTATTTCTTGACGAAGGTTTCGAACCTTACAAATTACTACTGGACGGAAAGATGACTTCTGAGAAGGCCCAGAAGGGTCGGGAAGGACATTGGGCCAGAATCATCAGGGCCACATTGACCAACGGTGGAACCGCCCTAATTCGCGTGGACTCCGAACACGTGAACTTGCCGAAATCTGCGATAATGAAAACCCTAACAGGAATTCGACGATCAGCAAGAGGAAATTTGCCAAGAATTCTTCAACGAGAAGGGATAGCGATCGAGATCATCCACAGCATTCCAGACGTCAATGAGGTTTATGGAAAGAACTAGCCAAGGCGAGGGCAGGGGTTCGCCCTATTTTCTCTTCTTCGCGGTTAGTAGGTATTGGTAGACGAACCCGGCGAGTAGGGCTCCGATAATGGGCCCAACCCAGTACACCCAAAGGCTTCCGTACGTTCCAGATGCAATCGCTGGGCCTAGGGCACGTGCGGGGTTCGCCGCACCCCCCGTCAAAGGCCCTGCTATGAGAATATCAGCCGTCAGCGTCATCCCTATCAACAATCCTGACGCTCCCGCAGGAACCTTATCGGTGTATAATACCGCATAAACTGAGAACATCAGGAAGAAAGTTATGATCAGTTCGACGACTACTGCCACAGCATCGCTTTGTCCTATTGCAGGAGTCGGCGCAGTTAAACCGAATTTGGTTAGGGCACCGTTTCCGGGCAATATTAGTTCATGAACCAGACCAGCAATGGTTGCTCCTAAGACTTGGGCGACAAGATATCCGATTCCGTCGTCAAAATCTAATTTTCTTAGCGCGACAGCCGTAATCGTAATGGCTGGGTTAATGTGGCAACCTGAAATGGAACCAATCGCGTAGACCATTGCCATTAGTATGAGGCCGTGTGCAAGGGCGATTCCAATGAAGGAAGCAGCAGGCGATGCGACGCCCAGGACCGGAAGGAAGATGGTTACCGAAACGGAGCCGAAGAACACCAGCGCAAATGTTCCGATGAATTCGGCAATGTACGCTTGTCTGCCCATCATCATTGTTGATACCTGTGTTTTTGGCTAGGTTCTCGTATTGCTATAAAACACTTCAGCTTCAAGCCGCTAATTTCGAAAGGGAACAGCGCGTCTACGATGTTCCGGGTTACTGCAATTAGGCCATTTACAAGCGGTGATTTGCTCTTTGTCTAGAGCTGCTCGCCGATCTTGTAGGTGTAGATTGTGTGCCCGAGCAACTCATCGTAAACTCCCACCGGCTTCCATCCGGGTACTTTGAAGTCGTGCGACACCACGCGTGTACCAGGCTTCAACTCTGCCTCTAATTTGGGCCTAAGCCGCTCGTTCGCACTTGAAGTGAGGTAAAGGGTGATTATGTTTGCGTCTGATATGTTGACGTCAAAGAAATTCCCTTGAATCACTTTCACTTTGTCTTCGAGGTTGAACCTCTTGATTTCGGTTCTAGCCCGCTCCACGAGGTCTTCCCTCAGCTCAATGCCGGTGGAATTGGCACCCAAATCTTTCGCTGCCAGAATGATCAGCCGACCGTCACCACAGCCAAGGTCGTAAAGAATTTCGCCTGGTTTGACTTGCGATAAGTCCAACATCTTCTTTGCAACCTCGAGAGGGGTTTGAACAAAAGGTGCAATACTCATGAATTCAGCCTTCCCGAACTTCGCCTTGACTGCGTGATTTATGCGTATCGTCTCTCGCTATCAGGACGTTCAACCTTAGACGTTTTCGACCCCATGGGTAAGCTCTTTTCTTTCTTGCCCGTCCACTTCACATCTTCTTCCAAGAAGCGTAGGCAGACCTCTCTGAACTGTTTGAAGATGTCCTTCAATTCTTCCTCGGTGAAAGTGTCAATGAAAGAGGGGTTTCTAAGCCAGCTGTCCCACCCGCGAACACTCTCAAAAAGCGCGGAGTTCATCCGGATGAGGGAAGCGTACAGCCCTAAGCGGTCGGCAGGCTCGAGCTTCTTAATGTCTTCGACAGCCTTTGATCGTTCTTCAGTCCACGACAAACCCTTCGAGGCACCTTCTAATCCCGTCCTCTGCCCTAACCGTAATTTAGCCTTATTCCCGAAATAAAGTCGGAACAATGCAAAGAAGTGTCAGCCAGTTAACCAAACGGGTCGGTGAGAACGGCCGAAGCCCTTGGCTTTCGTGGTGTGGCGAAACCTAATTCAACAGCGAAGCCTCTCATCCTCAATATAACACTGCAAGATGGTGGTTGTAGTATGACTCATACTGAGCCCAAAGTCATTAAACTCGCCGAAACGCGGCTCGACCAAAAGGGTATTCAACAGTTAGCGGAACATTACGCGGCCACGGAATGGTTTGACAATGCCAAGAAACTCCAACTAAATGAATCCGAATTCCTTGTCGAACTTGCCGGTCGCACTTGCTACAAAAGTTTCGGCGTCGGTCTCAACCCCAACGTAACCAAGATTCGAGATAATCCCAAAGATTACCTCGCAAACGTGTTGGAGAAGGGTGACGGAAGCATTCTCGAACACGCAACCGTTACCTTCGCCTTCCTTGACGTTAGCAGAATCTTCACCCACGAGTTAGTCAGACACCGCGCCGGAACCGCGATGAGTCAAGAGAGCCTCCGGTACGTGCGCCCTCAAGAGGTTAACGTCTGGGTACCACCGGACGTGGAACCAGTGTCAAAGAAGTTTGTCAAAGCGGTCGAGGACATTCAAGAGCGCTACCGCGATCTGGAATCGAGTTTTGATTGGGATAAGATGACCTTCGAACAGAAAAAGAGAGTGACGTCGGCCTTGCGGCGAATCTTGCCGGACGGGATCGCGACGAACATAATCTGGACAGCTAACCACCGGACCATTCGATGGGTGATAGAAATGCGCACCGACCCCAGCGCTGAAGTAGAGATCCGAAAGGTCTTCGGTCAGGTTGCGGAGATTTGCATGCGAGATTACCCGCTCCTTTACCAGGACTTCTCGAAGACGGAACTCGCGGACGGCACATTCCAGTATACGCCGAAGTTCTCAAAGGTGTAGCGCCTAACAAGTAGGGAAAGGGCAATGTCTGAACCGTTCTGGAGAACATCAATCTCGAAGGTCGAACCAAACAAGATACTTGTCCGAGGCTACAACCTGATGGACCTTGTTGGAAACCACAATTACGCGGATTTGACGTACCTTCTTTGGCGCGGAGAACTTCCATCCCACAACCATTCCTGCATGATGGATGCTTTGCTAACTGTCTGCCTCGAACATAGCCTCAACGCGCCATCAGTCGACGCAGCGCGCTTCGTGGCCTCATGCGGCGTCCCGTTGCAGTCTGCCGTATCAACTGGCGTTGCCGCCATAGGAGACTGGCATGGCGGTGCGATAGAGCAGGCTGCCAAAATGCTCCAGGAAGCAGTCGTCCACATGAATGGCGCACATCACTCCCCGAGAGAAACTGCTGAGGAGGTCCTACGGGAACTAACAAATCGCAGGGAAAGAATTCCTGGATTTGGACATCCGACCCATACCAGTGACCCAAGAACCAAACGGCTGCTAGAAATCGCTAAAGAGACTCAGCTACTGGGGCCGCACATGGAACTTGCCCAGGCCATGGAGTCCTTGACAGAGAAAGTCTTGCGCAAACACCTCATCCTGAACGTAGATGGCTGCATCGCGGCTATCATTTCGGATATGGGATTTGATTGGCGGTTGGGAAAAGGCTTCTTCATCGTAAGCCGCACACCAGGCTTGATTGCACACGCCTATGAACAGATGTATAGCGAAAAACCGTACAAGTCTGCCCCTTGGGATGAGATAGTCTACACGGGCCCACCTGAACGGCAGGTGACAAAATAGTCGCGAAGTGAATTCAGCGGGACCGAAAGCCCTTGCTGGGCGTAGTAGCTGATTTTCTGATTACGCCTTTTCTAAACAGGCAGCAGCTAGTTTACGCAGTTCTCGAGCGAGCTTCAGTTTTAGCTCCTGTTCGAATTGAAAGGCAGAATCCTTGAAGAAGATAGCAGCCTTCCTGAGTTGGCCTATAGTCAGCCTCCAGCTCTGTCCTGATCGCGGAGGTCAGTACGCTCACGTGACGCGGCCTTCTGAGTCTAACGGAAGGAAGTTAGCGTTCTTTATCCAGTATCTTGACTTCACACTTCACGAGCCCTTGGAGGGCCTCGGCGTCTTGGCGGCTTCCAACTATTGCCCCAAAATGCATAGGAATGACGACTTTAGGATTAAGTGATTTCACAGCTTCGGCTGCTTCTTGCGCAGTCATCACGTATGTACCTGAGACGGGAAGGAGAGCGACGTCAGCTCGTATGTTCTTCATCTCAGGGATATGGTCTGTGTCACCCGCGTGGTAGATGCGAACGCCTTTCACTGTTACAATGAATCCTAGTTTTCCGTCCTCCTTCGGGTGGAAGACCTTTCCTGGCTCGCGGAACTTGTTCACATTGTACGCGGGAACGGCTTCAATTGAAATATCGCCGAGCTTGATTTTCTCGCCCGGTTTCATGATCTTAATCCCTTTCGCTTTCAGCTTGGATAATTCGTTCTTGGATTGGGCATGCGCGACAATTGTTGTATTAGGGCTGGTAATTTTCTTCAAATCATCAGCGCTGCAATGGTCAGAATGCTCGTGGCTTACGAGAATTATATCCGCCTCGGGCCCGCCTTCGATTTGGTATGGGTCAATGTATACGACTTGACCATCTTGAATCCTGAAGCCGTCGTGCCCTAACCACGTCAATTTGACATTTTGGTACTCATACATCTCTAAGACCACCAAGGTACTACGCGTTATTTCGATTTAAAAAGGGCACAGTTCTGTGGTCGAGGCGTTAACAACAAGGATCCCTCCAATGTTTTTGTGTTTCTAGTTCTATGGAGTACACCTTCGGATTAGGGCTGGTTGGCCATTTGACAGAACAAGTCTTCGCAAGCCTTTCTAGGACAATCCAGGAAGCCCTCGCCGAGTCTGGCTTTAAGGCGCCGACACCTCCGCAATTGGTTGCCATACCCAAGATCATGGGTGGTACGAATGTTCTCCTGATTGCTCCGACCGGTTCGGGAAAGACTGAGGCAGTGTTGCTCCCGATCTTAGACCAGCTTACCAAGGTGGAGAAGCGACAAGGGATTTCGATAATCTACATTACGCCGCTGCGTGCGCTGAACCGAGATCTAATGAAACGCCTCGATTTCTGGCGCTCGAAACTCGGATTTACAGTTGAGGTCAGACATGGAGATACGCCGCAGAAGGAGAGACGCAGACAGGCAATCAAGCCGCCAGATTTTCTTGTTACCACTCCCGAGACTCTGCAAGCTATCCTCCCGGGCAAGAGGATGAGAACCCACTTGCGTCACGTCCGGTGGGTTGTCATCGATGAAGTTCACGAACTCGCTGGAGATAGACGTGGGGTTCAGTTGATGGTTGGACTTGAGAGGCTCAAAAAGGTAACGGAGCGCGAGTTCCAGAGGGTAGGTCTCTCAGCCACTGTCGGAAACCCCGCGGAAGTCGCGGCCTTCATAGCGGGTGACAGAGCGTGCGAGGTGATCCAAGTCTTACCGCCTAAAGAAGCAAAGTATTTTGTTGAATTCCCACACCCAACAGATGAAGATAACATAGTCGCCCAAAGCCTGTATACAGCGCCTGAAGCAGCCGCCCGATTGAACAGAATCTGGGAACTAGTTGAGAATCATGATTCGACTCTAATTTTCGTCAATAGCCGCACGAACGCGGAAACTCTCGGTTCAAAGTTCCATCAACTGAAACGCAACGTTGCCGTGCACCACGGCTCACTCCCGAGGGAAGAAAGAGTGCGGGTTGAGAATGATTTCAAGAACGGCCGAATCAGGGCGCTGGTTTGCACGTCAACGCTTGAACTCGGAATTGATATTGGAAATGTGGACTTGACAATTCAGTACATGTCACCTCGCCAGGTGTCAAGCCTCATCCAGCGGGTGGGACGTTCAGGCCACAGACTAGACCGGGTTTCCGAAGGAGCAATTGTCGCTGTGTCGACAGAAGACATCCTAGAGTCAGTAGCTGCAGTTCAGAAAGCTCAGGAGAAATTGATTGAGCCGGTGAGAATTCATGAAAACGCGCTCGACGTATTATCACATCAGATAGCGGGCATCGTCCTAGAATCAGAAGATGGAATCAAGGCCGACGAAACCTACGCAATAATACGGCGCGCATTTGCTTACCGAGATTTGTCGAGAGAAGAGTTCGACAAGGTGACAACCTTCATGGAGAATATGCGTCACCTCAGAAATGACAGAGGCGTCCTGTTCCGGGGAAGTAGAACTCGTCAGTATTACTTTGAGAATCTCTCCATGATCCCCGATGAGCGAAGGTACCAAGTCATTGATGTTTCTACCCAGCAGTCCGTAGGGATTCTAGGCGAAGAATTCATGATGACCAAAGCTAGGTTGGGGTTGCATTTCATTGTGAAGGGCAAGGTTTGGCAGATCGAACAAATATCCGATGATGCCCGCGTGTACGTGACACCAGTCGAGGACCCCACTGCGGCCGTCCCAGGGTGGGACGGAGAAATGTTGCCTATCCCATTTGAGCTAGCCCAGAAAGTCGGGCAACTACGTGCAAACGTTGCACAATTACTCGAGACAAACACGCCGCCGGCGGTTGTGACTAAACTCAGCGGCAGGTGGCCTACGGAGCGATTTGCCATACGCAAAGTTGTCGAGGAGATTGACGAGCATAGAAAGATGGGCGCACCCATCCCAACGGACAAACGCATCGTTTTCGAGGCGTTCGATAGGTTCCTGATAATCCACGCTTCCTTTGGGGAAACCGTGAACAATACGCTTGGGGAGGTATACGAGGAGCTGCTCTCTAGGAAAGGCTTGGTTAGGGAATGGTGGTCCGATGGTTACCGCATATTATTGGAATTGACCAGCACCACTGACGACCTTTCATTGGAAGAAATCAGTTCAGCCATCTTTGGCGTTGATGCTGGCGTTTTGGAAGGTGTCTTCAAGGGGGTTTTACACAGGCATTTTCCGTTTGGCTACTACATGAAGTTCATCGCTGAACGTTTTGGAGCCCTGAGGCGTGGGCTGATGTTCTCAGGTGACAACCTAAAGGAACTGGCGCTACGTTTCAGGATGACTCCAATTTACGACGAAACAATTCGCGAAGCTCTGATGCTTCATGTAGATTACCCCAGTGTTAGAGATATCTACAGAATGATCAGAGAAGGTGAGATGGAAACTGCCATTTTCAGGGCGAAGGATAAACCGACCCCGTTAGGGTTTCACCTTCTCAATAAGCACGTCGACGTGCCGGAACTGATTGCTCCCGAAACTGTCGAGAGGGATGCCATCGCCAGACTTCGGTACAGCCTCGGCAATATGACCGTGGACTTGCTCTGCTTCGAATGCGGAGAACTAATGCAAGCTCAGGTTGTGAAAGCGCTCAGTCAAAAACCAAAATGTGCAGCCTGTGGCTCAGGGCTCTTAGCTGTGTGCACTTGGTCCACGGACTATCTCTCCCGAATCTTGGAGAAGAAACTCAAGGCAAAGTCTCTTGAGGAGACTGAACGAGATACTCTCGCCCGAGCAAGACGATCAGCCGACCTTGTCTTATCATACGGACGCAGGGCCGTCGTAGCTCAATGCGTTTACGGTATCGGCCCGCAAACAGCTGCCCGAATCCTCGCCAAAATGCATGACGACGAAAAAGCGTTTTACAAGGACCTCTTGGAAGCCAAGCTCAGATTCATCACGACGCGACCGTTTTGGGACAGGCCGTAGGTAGAATAGTGGAACATTTTCCTTTTTCTAACCTGGCTCCAAGTGTTCCAAGCTACCTTAATTACTCAACAACCGGAGCAACTCTCGAGTGATCGGGATGTATCACATCCACCAACACGAATTCCATCACGCGATGCCCTTGGGCATAATGAAGTGCGTGTACTGCGGGCTGCGCAAAACGACTTTCAGACAAATGCGCGCGAGTAGAATGCACTCTGGCGCACGTTGATGCTTCGCATGTCCTGAAAACGCTCCATTTTTAAGGGCTAGCCTGCAGAGCCCCCGACAAATTCGTGGTGTTTCCCTATGGTAGGCGACCTTGAACGGCGACTTGTTGAACTGAGATTTATTGAAGGCATCGAGAAAGTTGAGCATGTACCCTATCGTACGGGGGACCAGTTTTGGGTTCGGTTTAACAGTCCTTTGGACTTGGGAAAACTCGAAAACCTCGTCAACAAGCACGGTTACATCATGGTTAGGTTTGCAACCCTACCTTCGAAATTGCCCCGTGGCCTCTCTGAGATGCTTTGGGATGGGGTCACCCATGTGATTGCCAAGAAGATGAGCGGATGGTCGAAGTTCACTTCATCCCTAGGACTTGAGCCGGAAGGCATTGCAAAGATCGTTGACGACCTACACGGCCAGTATCAGATATTCATGGCAACCACTGAGGAAGGCGTTCAATTGCTCTACGAGTACCTGGGGTTGAAGTACGTTCCACCAGCGCCGCCGCCAGTTGTTCCAGCCAAACCTCTTGTACCAGCTGCGAACAAGCCAGTTCCCGCAGTTCCGCGACCTGCGGCGCCAGTACCCCCTGTTACAGCAAAACCTCCGACGCCTAGTCAACCGTCACAACCCGCCCCTTCACAACCGGGGCCTACCCAGCAATCTGGAACAGTACCTAAGCCCACGATCGCCGCGGCAGACGGTCCGAAGAAAGAAACGACCACGAGCTGAGGAATTAGGCTGGTGGGAGCGAACTCACTTTCTTGGGTTCGACTGCGAAGGAAACGTCCTTGTCAGCGTCAAGGGACCCCGAATAAAGGACCTCGCCTAGAATTCGGCATCCAGATTCGATTCGAACGCTTTCACCATGCACTATTCCAGCCTTGCCGTTCTCTTCGATGACTATGTTCTTGCCGTAGAGCGCTTCAACATCGGCCTTTTCACCGACCCTTATGCTGTTCCCGAAGAGTGGCCCTCTGGCTCGGCCGCGGTCCCCGATTGTTATCGACTCCGCTCTTACTCCTTTCTTAGTGACTATCGAGCCGCCAATCTCAATGTCTTCAACCTTGATTTCCTGCGCTTCAAGAGATCCTCCAACTTCTATCCGACCGGCATTCAGTGCCTGTTGCACTCTGCATTTCCCGCCGACCTCAAGAGAACCAGCCAAATTCAGGTTACTTCCCACCCTCAAGACACCGCCAATGTCAATGTCCTTGCCCGCGGCGTCTCCATCTATCTCGACTGTGCCCCCGACGTCTATGTCCTCGAACTGCAGGTTCCCTGAGACTTTGAGAATCCCGCCGACATCGATCCGCTTGCCCGAACTGCCCCCCTTGAGTTGAACTGAACCGCCCACGTCTAATTCGTTAAACTCCAGTGGGCCAGTAGAATCGAATGAGCCGCCTACATCAATCTGGTCGGTTACTTTCCCTCCCCCGACCACTACTGAACCGCCGACATCAATGCTTTTGCAGTTTACATTCTTCACGACGCGTACAGAGCCGCCCGCGTCTATCTCCTCGACTTCGGCAGTGTCTAGGACCTCTAAAGAGCCGCCTACTTCAACTGATTCAGCTTTGAGCGCGCCGTGGACCTCTGCCCGGCTTCCGACCTCAAGGTCAGCGACCTTTACGCTGCCCGAGACTTCCAAGTGCCTGTCTACATCGACATCGCTCGCCGACAATGAGCCAGAAACGTGTAGGCTTCCATCGGCGATGCCGATATTGTCCTGAACCGTAAGATCGCCCCGGATGTCCAAATCTCCGCCAGCACCATCAACCTCGAGCGCTGTTAAGCTACCCTCAAAGACTACGTCGCCGTCCGTTTCGACACGGCCATCTACCGTTATGACCTTGTCCTCAGCTGAAATTACGGCATCCCTCTCAACCTCTAAATCACCCTCGACGTGGCCGAGCGTAGTCTTGGAACGACGGGAGACACTTACGTCAGGCGTGATTTGTCCCTCTAATGATCATCGGTTGCCTTGGATGGGCGACATATATGCTCTGCTCACTTCACGTGTCATCTCGACCGAGCTAATGTCTATGTCGGCCCACACAATGCTTCGAGTCGATGGCAGCAGGCCACGTCTTGCAATAGCAAGAGCGTTGAGCTTGTTGCCAGTGTCAAGGATTCTGCCGAAGTTACGGCTCCATTCGAAGATTCTTTCTCGGAACATATCTCAATCACTGAACGGCGAGCTGTACTCAGACCAATTAAAGGGCAGGGCACGTTGCGTAATGACAGACGGTGGTCACCAAACGTGAGTACGACAAGTGACTAGGAGGGTTCGCTTCCTAGAAACGTCATGAACCCTTGCACCTTCCTGTACGCGTCCAAGAACTCTAACCCCCGCCGGGTTATGTGATAGAAGCGGCTTTCACCTGCGGTGCGAATTGAGAGCAGGCCGAAGTTCGAGAGAGTTTCTAGTATCGGTTTGATCCTGTCGATGGGTAAGCCGGCGCCATACGAGATTCTTGTGACAAGGGCGCCCTCGGGGCGGCGTTTAATGACCTCAAGTATGTCAGCATAGATGTCCATCCGAGAGCGTTTCTTCAAAGAACTCCGCCAGCCCAAGAGTCCACAGAATATGCCTAGTAAGGTTTCCCGCCGGAAACCGAACGGCCGCGAAGAAGAACTGGGACTGGAGAGTCCAGACCGACTTATTCGTTGGTGGCTTCATGGGCTGATTGCCTTCGGCCCGGCCACCTCAGGTTCAACGCAAGGAGCACGCAGAAGAGGATAATCGATACTCCCAGCCAGCCGACCCCATTCAAATCGGGCGAATTTGGCGCACCCAACGGGCTCCAGCTCGCGGTAACCCCCTTTGGCGAGTCCACTGTGAGCAGGATTCTAGAACTATTCTCGTTTGAATCGCCCATCCAGCGCTCGAAGATTAGAGAAGGTTGGTCGATCAATGGTGGAGAAACAACTACCGTGGCTGTGGAATTTTCATCATACCACCCGGTTCCTTCCGTCGTAGCGTAGGGTGAGTTTACGCTCACGAAGTATTGCTTTGAGTATATGGCGGTTAGAGTGATATCGTTGTCCAACTCCATTTTCTTTGAGGAGTCGTTGGGCGAATCCTCCCACCCCAGGAAGTGTACCCGCGAAACGTTGTTCAAGTAAGCGAACGTCGGCGCCTGGAAGGTGTGCAACCCTCGCACGGTTTCTACCTGAAGCCTCCCGGTCGTATCAGTCTGGTACGAGGCACCGTCAAACAATACCGAGACATTTGGAAAGGAAGTTTCGACGGTTACTTTGACAAGATTTGTTACCGTTATGTTGGCTGGATACGGTTTGGATGATGGCACCCACGTCTCGCCAGACTTGACAAGTACAAGGAAGAGTATCGGCAATTGCGAGGCATTTGAAAACGGAGGCATTACCAGCCGAACAGATCGACTGTCGGCCGGACCAGTTGGAATCGTTTCTGCGCTCAAGACCGAGTGGTTAGCCACATCATACGCGATTAACGTCGTGTTCTGACCCGTTGATAATTTGTAACCAGCGTTAACGTCCACAACAAACGGCTCGCCCACTGGAACTTTGCTCGGTGCTTGCACAGAAATCACTGTGGCAGCTGTATTTGCGGGTGCGGTAAAGTTCTCGACCGACTCAAAGCCGGCGGGCTTGTATTGCAGGGCTTTTGACTTCTCGATGAAACTAGTGACTAGGTTGAAGGCCGTGGAATCGTATTCGCCCGTTTGGCGTATCGTCCAGACTTCGTGTCCAACATCCTCGAGGACATGGAACTCTTTGTGGAAATAGTAAGTGCTGTGCCAACCCTCTGAGGGCGCGTTATCGTAGAACTGTTGTCCGGTCGCCTGATAGTCGGGTAGGTTTCCGCCGTAGAGAAACATCAAGTTTGCGCGTAGCTCGTGGGCGCTCTCGATTATCGTCATGGCGAGTGGCACCGTGATAAGAACCACCCCGTCCTGACTTGTCCAACCTTCTGAATCGGAATGGGCTGCCTCCATGGCCGCGGCCTGCCCCCCCACCGAATACCCTACGAGGTATGTGTGCTGGTACCCCTGCTCCTTTATCCAATCGTGGACGTGCCCTAGAACTGTGGACTGGGATTGTATGAGTTCTTGGTTGATTGTTCGGTTTGCGGCCGGGTTGAAGACCGGCGATGACCCGGCTTCCAAAGCAACTACGCAATAGTACCTAGCGAGGTCTTGGATGAACCTGACCGTTCCAAAGGACTCGTAGTCAAATGGGTTGATCCAGTACGAATAGTATCCTTCAATGGACTCGTCAAAAATCCCGCCTCCAAGCCACAAAATGCATGTGTCACTCCTAGGTTGATTCCAATAGTACCATTGGGCGCCTACAACGTTCACAATGGAAACCTTCGGTTGAATCGGTGCGGCTGACGCGGATGGAAGAACCGTCGAAGAAACAAGAACAATGACAATGAGAACCAGCAAGTCTATCGCGGTTCTTGATGCCCGACCTGAAAGGTGACCGTTGGAGCGACGGATGGAGTAACGAAGGATGGCCGCACCGGCCAGTAGTAGAGAACCACCGAAGAATATGTCAGTTGGAAAAGTCAGGTCTACCACGGTTGCCGAATGCGTCCAGACGGCCTTGACACTCTTAGGCCCGTTCATTATCACCGAAGCGACTTCGCTGGTTGAATTACTATCGCCTGACCAGCTAGCAAACCGGTACTGTTCCGCAAGAAGCCTGGACTGAACAGGGACAACGTAGATGGGACCTACGGCGAAGGGGACCTCTGTGCCCCTTTCATACCAGCCCTCCCCCGAGGTTTGGCCGAAGTCAGACTTTACGGATAGGTAATACTCCGTCCGGTAGATGGCTTGAAGGCTCGAGTCCTGGGGAACGAGAACATTCCGTGAACTGGAAGACAAGCCATCACTCCAACCTACAAAGACAAAGCGCACTCCTAGCGAACCTTGGATGATGCTTGGTGCGCTGAGGTTGTGTCTGCCGGGCTGAACTGCCAAGGTAACTGAGGACCCGTCATTTAGCGGGTATTCTGAGCTGTCGAGTTTGATTGGCGCGTTGGCTCCTAGTGCGCTCAAGGTTAATGTCAGGGTGTTCGAAATTGTAATGTTGAAGGGTACTGCCCCACCGTTTGGGTCTAGGTACCATGCGTTCTGCCACCAAACTCTGTTCACCGCGATAAGATGCCATTCCCCTTCAGTGGATGGAACGGTTAGGTTGAAGGTGAAGGTCGTTCTTCCTGGGCTGGTAAATTGGCTGATAAACGTCAAGCTCTGCAGCATCAAACCTGCGTTATCGTCCCAGATTCCAACATCAGCAAGATAGCGATCTGAATATTCGATGGTTACTGCGATTTGGAGGTGCGCGCCGGGGAACTCCTCGTCGGGGTGGCCGATGGCGACTATCTTCGCTATGGGCGGCATGGCTGCGTGGATTGGTGTTGCTTGAAGTATGGCCAGCAAAAAAAGGGCAACAACGAAAACAAATGCTGAAAGGTTGAGTGCCCGGCCACGTCGCATGCGGAGTCCATGCAATAGTGGATTGTGACTTATTCAAAGCCACCGTATTCATGGCCCCGGACAGGGGCCAAGACACCACGCATTCATTATAACCGCGTGCGCTTTGCCCCGACTGAACAACCATGTTCGAATCCGACCTAACGTAGATAAATTGCAGTCACGTTTCGCTGAACCTATTGGAGCCTTGAAGTTGCCTGCGAACCCTGAGAAAGCAATTACTGTGTCAGATCTTCGTAGGGTATATCATAGCTCTCAGGGGATCTTCAAGAAGACTCGGAACGTTGTCGAAGCGGTAAAGGGCATCTCCTTTGACGTGGATTACGGCGAACTTTTCGGCCTAGTGGGGCCTAACGGCGCTGGGAAAACTACCACCATCAAAATGCTCACGACACTGTTAACGCCGACTTCTGGAACCGCGAGAGTTCTTGGTTTTGACATCGTCAAAGATGTCATCGCTATTCGACGGGGGATCGGAATAATCTTCGGCGGAGAAAGAGGCCTCTATTACAGGGTAAGCGGCCGCGAGAACCTCAGATATTTCGCTGACCTATACGGGGTACCGCTTTCGAAACGTGAGAAGAGGATTGATGAGCTTCTTGAGATGGTTGGGCTTGCGGAACGAGCCGAGGAACGGGTTGAAGGATACTCCCGGGGCATGAAGCAAAGGCTGCACATAGCCAAAGGCCTGATCAACGACCCGAAACTGATCTTCATGGATGAACCCACGATCGGCTTGGACCCTGAGGCGGCTCGAGAGACTCGGGCCATGATTAAGGGGCAGGTTGAGAATGGAAAAACGATACTCCTCACAACGCATTACATGTATGAGGCGGATGAGCTTTGCCACCGAATCGGCGTCATTAGCGGCGGGAGGATTGTTGCTTTGGATTCGCCGTCGGCCTTGAAACGCTTTGTGAAAGACGTAACAGTCATTGAGGTTGAGGCCTTCGGAGTTGCTGACGCAGATTTGATGGCTTTGCGTCAGCAACCTGATGTCACTGCTGTCAACGCGAACCTTGAAGGGGAGCGGCAGACCATTCGAGTCCAAACTGCCCGCGGGTCGGAATTCATTGCTACGGTCACTAAACTGCTGAGCAAAGCGAAGATAATGGATGTCAGAATAAAGGAACCCACACTTGAAGATGCGTACCTGAAGTTGGTGGCCTAATTGAAGGCAGAAATGCAGACCCTTTGGGGTTCCTTCAGGATGAGCATGCTGAATTTCTTTTCCGACCCACAGTGGATAATACCGAATATAATTGCGCCTTTCGTATTCACCGCCGTAGCTCTGATATTCTTCAGAAACGCCTCAGGTTCCCTCGCCCTGTATGCGGTCTTGGGTGGTGGAATGATGGGCATGTGGGGCAGCACTCTTTACGGAGCAGGGTTTGCCTTGTCATTCGACCGCTGGAATGGCACTTTAGAATATGTTCTGGCGACACCGTCTCGGCTAGTCTGGATCGTCGCAGGCCGTTCCGCTTCCAGCGCTGTTCTGGGACTCGTAAATGCGCTGGCCGTACTCGTTGTTGCAGTTCTCGGTTTCAAAGCCCAGCTTGGGATCGTTGACCCAGTCACATTTCTGTTAGCTTTGGTTCTGACCCTAGCATCACTTTCTGCGCTAGGAGTCCTATTCTGCTCCTCTTTCCTCCTAACCCGTTCAGCTTCGGTACTGACGAATGGGTTGGAGATGCCGATCTATGTCGCGTCAGGTTCAATGTTTCCTATAGCATTGCTTCCATTCTGGTCGCATCCCCTCTCATTATCGCTGGGACCAACGTGGGGGATTGATGCAATGCGCCACGCCGCCGACGCCACTTACACTGGGATGAGCTTCGGTTTCTGGCCGGACATTCTAGTCTTGGTCGCTTCAACCATTGTTTACTTGGCCATAGGGTTCTGGCTCTTCATTCTCGTAGAGAAGAAAGCGCGGCGGGACGCCAGCCTGGTGGAGTACTAGCCTTTGACTTCAAACCTCCAAGAGTGGCCTGCCCTCCGAATCTTCTTCAGCAGCGCGAATTTCGCATTCAAGGCTCTGTTTTCTTGGCTGCGTCCGGAAATGTGGCTAATGCAGGTTCTTACGTTGCCCCTATTCGAGATGGCTTTCTTCGTCTACCTGGCCCGCTTCGTGGCTCCGGCATCGTCGAATATCGCTTTCATTGCAGTGGGTAATGCCATGCAAGTGGCCTCATTCAGCTCGATCTTCGCTGTTTGCAACCTCACCTCGGAGGAGAAATGGCAAGGAACGCTCATACCGCTCATTGCGACGCCTGCAAATCGGTTCCCACTCTTCTTAGGCCGCGCCACATTTCAGATATTCAACGGAATGGCCTCGATCGCTGTGGGGTTCATCTATGCCACATTCATCTTCGGCGTCGACATGTCGCAGGCCAACTTTCTAACACTCTCCCTAGTCATTCTAATCACATCACTGGCCATGACCGGCTTCGGGTTGATGCTTGGGAGTATCGGCCTCTTCATGCGGACGGCCATGATAATCGCAAACATATTCCTCTTCATCGGGCAACTGCTGTGCGGTGTCAATTTCCCCGTTACAGTCCTCCCCACCTGGCTGCAACCGGTCTCCTACGCCATTCCCATGACATATGGAACAATGGCTGCGAGGGAAGCGGTTCAGGGCTGGGGAATTGTGCAACTTGGACCGGTGCTTTTGCAAGAAATTGGGGCGGGTGCCGCAAGCATACTTGTCGGTTACTTGCTCTTCAGAGGGTTTGAAATCCTCGCGATACGAAGAGGAACGTTAGAAGAATACTAAAAGAATCAATTCCGTTGCTTCCGACATGCTATTCTAGAAGTAGGCTACTGAGTCTAGCGGCCGGTTTGCCGGGGTAGCCAAGAGACCAGCTTATGGTCGGGCAACCTGGTATGGCGTCGGCTTGCTAAACCCGCAAAACGAGTGCCGTAAGCCGATGACTCTCTGAGTCTCGTGGGTTCAAATCCCACCGTTGGGTGGCTTGGACACACCCACGGGGGTGAAAATCCCACCCCCGGCGCCAACTCCTTCCGTCTATCCTAGACGTAGGAGAGAAGAGAGGGAGATTGTTACCACAGATATGCTTGATGTCTTGCTCTGAGACTT
>Ga0187886_1000459_pt1 | contig 48814 bp, 30 predicted proteins | sample June2016WEW_20_1_FD_133001 | JGI IMG/M metagenome (GOLD analysis project Ga0187886, IMG submission 133001) | Peatland microbial communities from SPRUCE experiment site at the Marcell Experimental Forest, Minnesota, USA - June2016WEW_20_150 | ecosystem: Environmental > Terrestrial > Soil >... | reverse complement strand
TATATCCGTTGGCATTTTGGTAGAGCTCTTGCTAAGAGGTGATGAAAAAAGCGGCCTAAAAAGGCCGCAAAAGAAGAATCAGCCGACACTCTGGACGGCCAATTCGTTCGCCAGCAGGTTGATCTGCAAATCACAATCTATCGGCAATCGCCTTAAATACTTTGTAAACTGACTCAGCATAAATCCGGCAGCAATATTGGCACAGTAAATAGTCGTCTTTGCAGTACATGAACCAACAAAAGCTTCTGACTGGTTAAACAAGGTGGTTGGGTAGTAGCTTCTGGACTTGTAATCACAGGCAGTAATAACTCTTAAAACCTCGGCACTCATTCGACCATCAACATAAAAACTTACTTTATCGCCGACCGACTCCCAGATTAGTCGCCTGATCTCGATTTTGTCGACGCAGCAAAAAAGAATGTTGCCAATTTTGGCCGTAGGGTTTCAAAAGTCATCCGAACGTGATAGGGCTAAATTTGGAGAAAGGGAAAGTAGAAAACCTCTTCTTGTTTTTTATTTTGTCCTTGCAATAATGTACCAATTCGCTAAGATATACTAAACACAAGATTAAAATTTGTGGCAATTTCAGTTCAAAAACAGTTCTGTAACCAGTTCTAGGCCAGTTCGAAAACAGTGCCTAAGTTCTTGTAGTATAAATATTAAGTGCTTTAATGACAAGTAGTTAAAAAAGGCCTGATTCTGCCTTACAAGCAGGAGGCCACAGGTTCAAGTCCTGTACCGCTCAATTTCACAAAGCCTTTATTTTTGTGGAACGTTTTGAGGATAGATGATTTTTTTCTGGAAATCCTGCAGTTGTTGAATCGTATCAATTTTCATCCAACCGTTTGAAAGCAGGCTATCAGGATATTGTGGCGGGATATATTTTGCAGTGCTGAGAAAGATACTGCCGGAATTGTCCGCGAGGAAATACAGCATTCCGGTTTGACCGTTGGCAACCGGTACCGCCAGAACGGCCCACTCTTTTTCGTAATTAAGTCTCTGTAATCCTTTATTTTCAGGCAGAATGCGGTCGTGCAAATCAACGAAATAATATCCGTCAATTGCTCTGGCAGGTTCTAATGCAAAGCTGAGTTTTTTGGGAATAAGTCCTACGCGAATCGGTTTACCATCTGTGTTTACCGAAGTCCATAGATGAATAAAATACTTTGCGAAGGTTTTTTTGCCGTCTCCATCCCAGTCCGTTTCCCTATATTTTTTTTGTGCCTGCGAGATGGTCTGTAAATTCAAGAAAGCGCGTATCTCATTAGATTTTATATCCTGTCCAATTAATTGACCGGGGCTGTTCCACAGAGCATATAATTGCACTGCTGCCCAGACAAAACCGGCTGTTACAATAATACTGACGATAATTCCTGTTACGCTGTAGTTTCCGCTGTGAGGAGCTGATAATACATCTGTTTTCCTATTCATCCATGGTTCTCCATTCTGTACTGTACTACTTTCGGGCAGTCCGGGTCAGGATTGTTGAAATCTCTGGTAATATATTCAGCTACAGCGTGGCAGCCGCCTTTGCAGATATTAAGATAGCTGCAAGATTTGCAGGGCTGCGGTGCTTTTTGCTGCCAGTTGGTAATTTTCTCGAAAGTTCCCTCGCGATTCAGACCTGAAGGAAGGTCGAATACTGAAAGGCTGGAACTTTTCAAGAAGGAACAGCCGCTTACCGCTCCATTGCTTCTAATGCCCAACAGCACATTTCCGGCCTCGCAGCCATAAGTTGCCGTTGCTTCAAGCATTTCCAGCGGGGGATTGTGATAACAGAGCATTGGTATAAAGGAGCAGTCTATTTTTGCAGTAATTTTGTATTTGGCGGAAAGTTTGGCCAGCAGAGGCGCAAGCGATATATTCTGCTCGTATGTTGTGCGCTGCTCAAGATATTTTTCCATTCCTCTGCCGGAAGGTTTAAGCCTGAGGAACTCAATTTCATTTATTTGTTTTCCGGCTGCGTATTCAAAGAGTCCGGGGATGCCGTCAAAATTATTTCGCCCGATAACGCAGTTTATCCCTGTCGGCACGCCAGCCTTAATCAAGCGGTCAATCGCATTATCGGCAACTGCAAACATATCTTTTTTTCTGAATGCGCCGTAATTATCCCTCACGCCGTCGAGTGAAACGTTTACCTGTCCGAATACTTTCATTTTTTCTGCGACATCGGCAGTTATTTTTGAACCCGAGACGGTCAAATTAGGCACAAGCCCCTTTGTTCGTGCATACTCGGCAATCTCAAACAGGTCGGGACGTTCTAAAGCTTCTCCGCCGCCGAGTGCTATATGAAAAACCTTCATCTGAGCCAGTATATCTAAAGCGTGCTTAAGTGAAGCGGTATCCAATTCACCTTCATCCTGTTTGCCTGCATCCATATAGCAATGCGGGCATCCGACAGAGCATTTATTTGTTATGGCAAAATGCACTTCGGTGGGCGCAGACAATCTGCCGATAGTTTCGTTATCAATCTCCCAGATATCGGATTGGCATAATCCGAGCTGGCGCATATAGTTTCTGTCGACAAACGCCAGAAACGGCGGATTTTCGCTGGAGATGATTCCACCGAAATTTTCGAAGCGGTATTTTAATTTTGTCGTGTCTTTTATATTGTTCATAAAATCAAATTTTCTCAGGGAGCCGTCTGACTGCCCGGCGATGAAAGCGGACGATATTTCTTAATCCATTCCTGCATATGAACGTCGGTGACATTACTGATTGCCAGATTCGGATATGCTTTGGGATTTGTCAGGACGTAAGGTTCCATACTGAAACTGACAAAATAATTGCTGCCCATAATATAGCGAAGAATGCCGGTTTGTGTTTCAGAGCAGAACACACTTTTCTGGTCGCAGTTTTGCATATAAAAAATCGTCGTCAGTGTCGCAAATAGCAGCAATGCAAACGTTGTGTTGATTAATAATGCCGCCCATCGGTATTTAAGCCTGCTTGTGCCGGTTGAAAATACGAAAATTACTGATATGCCGATAAGACCGTACAGAAACAAGCTTTTCAAGACCTGCTGATTTGAATTGTCGGTCCAGTAACTTATAAAACACGGTGGTGCCGCACTGATTTCGGCTATCGTTTTATCAGATATTCCGTGCCCTAAAACAAGCAACGGGTACGCGATGACCAATATAATCAGCCACAACAGGATTATTGCCGAACCTGCAATTAAATGTTGGGGTCTCAGCCACTTCCAGGGACGCGATGCATAAAAAGCAGCCATAGTTACAATTAAAAGTATGCCGGCAGTTCTGTATGAGACCGAATTAATTGTTGACCGGACCCATTCTGCATATGCTGTGTCTCTATATACGTTGACAGGCAGATAGAAATTTATAGCAGGTTTTAGTGTCAGTGATTTTTTCAGTGCCAGATAAGCCTGGGAATAATCTTTTATAGTCAGGTAGTTCCTGCCCAGGTGATAATATACTTCAGAGATTCTGTAATAATCCGGTTTTTCATTGATAATTGCCAGCAACCGGTTTATTTGATGGCTGATTTCAGCCGGTCCGGCTATCTCCGGAGGTCGTAATCTCTTCAGCAGAACGTCTTCCGAGCCGTATCGCACTTTCAATGATGTGAGTCTGTCGATTTCTTTTTGTGCCGAAGATTTTATTGGATGGTCATCAGGTAGATTTGTTTTGAGAATATCTCCATACAGCGTCATTGCGTAGTTGGTGTTTCCAACGAGGTTCTCGTAAAACTCTGCATATTTTTGAAGAGCATTCGCCCGTTGAACCGGGTCGGAATCATTTATTGACTTTGTAAGTATATTCATACCTTTAAGGTACTCTCCTTTTGCGAACAGTGCTTCTGCTTCGTCTGAAGAACTGCTCTGCCCATATACCCCGAATGCAAAAACAGAAATAAGAGTAACGGCAATAATCTTTTTCATATCTGACCTTCTTCCTTACTTTTTGCGGCATCAGCCGTGTCTTTTTGCCCGGTCTTGTCAATGCTTTTTATAAAGAACGACAGAATGATGCTTGAAATTATTCCAAAACCTGCTGTTATCCCCAGCAGAGCCGTGGGAAGGATAAATACGATTGAACCCATTGAGCTGGAATTTGGGTTATAGCCTATTTTAACCCTGAGGATTTTACCTTTCTTTTTTCTGTTTGACGAGTTCAATATGTCCATTACAACCACCTTAAGTTAGAAACTATTATTATCGCCATAATGATAAACAGCACAGTCAGCCCGAGTTTTACTATCGCAATATGACGTCTGAAAAACATTCCCATCCGTTCTGAGGTAACGCCGAATGTCGCAAGTAAAAACACAATAACAAGGGGTATTATAAACGCGATATTATAGGAAAAAACATACATTGTGGCTGTGATACGATGGCGAGGCTCTGAAATCATCGTTACGATTGGGAAATAGACTTGTCCCGTGCAGGTCAGCTCCATACCGGCTATAACGGCTCCCAAAACGAATGAGGCACCGGTTATAGCTGTTCTATTCCTTGCAAAGTTTCTGATTTTTTCGTGGATTTTTCTCTTTGGGGAATCGAGCAATTGCAGTGTGATATCGGTAACATTACCTTTGAGACATCGGAGAAAATCCACAAGAGAAAATACTGCAAGAGCGCCGACAATAATTAAAAGGACTGAATTTACGACAGTCGCGATTATCTGCTCTCGCAATATCAGTTTGGCAAAATTGAAAAACGCAAGACCGATTGCAAGATATGTGATGAAGACAGCCAGCGTAAATATACCGCCTGTGTAAAGCATTTGTCTGCGGCCGCCTCCGACAAGACTCAGATAAGAAATCAAAAAAATAACGGTTGTAAAGGCACAGGGATTTATACCATCCAGCAAACCTGCGTTAAGCACGATGCCGTATGTTAATTCGTTAAACTTTTCCTCTTTTATCGTCGTCGTATCGTGTGAGCCGGTAAATGGCGTAATCATTCGTTCGAGATACGACTGAGGGTCTTTGCGAAATTTCGCAAGCTCAGCCGGCAGATTCTGGCTAATTTCCGATTCTCCGCCGAGGGCCGAACGCCCTATGAAAATTGCGGGTATATCAACTCCCTGTCTGCCGAATTCCGCCCCGGCATTGAGAAACAGCTCATACGTTCCCTCAACGCCAAGGTCAAAATAAAGTATTTCCAGCGAAACCTTATTATCACGTGCCAGCTTCAGCAGTTCATAATCAAGCAGCTGGCGGCAAAACGTGCAATCAGAAGAAAAGAAATATAGAGGAACTGAAGGATTGTTGTCATCTGATGTGATATGAATTTCTCTGGCGAGGCGATTTGCTGCACGTTCGAGATGATCAGCGGTTTGTGGTTCGCTTGCTCTCGGCGTAAGTGTTATACTGTCAAGCACGGTCCCATTGGCGGCAATGGCGCTGATAGTCATAGCGTTCGAATTTACTTCGACTTTGCAGAAATGATATTCGCGGGCATCAGCCTGCGACGGGTAATTTTTATCTTTATCCATCCAGATGAGCTCTGCACCCGCACCTCCGGTGATGATATAAGTGGTTTCCTCATTAACAGACCGCTCATATAGATGCCAACTGGCGAATACAACGTCAACCTTGTATTTTTTCAGAATCGGCGCCAGCGTTCTGCGAAGCAGTTCCGAAGCTCTGCCGCGGGATATATAAACAGGGTCGTGCAGGAAAACTACCCTGAAAGGCGCTTTTTGCACTTCATCTCTTGACAGTTCGGATTCGAGCCATTTGGTCTGGGGGCTATCGGCATTGAATTCAGCATTTTTCTGGACTCCACGCGTGCCCCAGGCGTTGAGGCCTATAAACTGGATGCCGCCCCATTCAAATCTGTAATAGCCCTGTGAAAGTGAGGGGAAAAATTCCGAATACACTCCTTTGCCGCTTGCAAAGTCATTATCACCCAGAACCGGATAAATTGACGTCCTGCGAAGCAGTTTTGATTCAATCTGGAAAAATTCATCCCATAACTGGGCTTTAGAGCCGTCATCTACCATATCGCCGAGCACAAGACAAAACAGCGGTTCCTGCAGAACGACCTGATTGATGATTTCCTGATGATATCTGGATGTCTTGTTATCGCCCGGCCGGGTATCGCCATATACGGCAAATGTAAAAGACTCTCCTTCTCTGCATGCGGTTCTTACCTGAAAGCTTTGGTCGCCGGGTGGAGTTTGAATTTGTCCATTACCACATATTACTTGGTAATCATAAGTTAAGCCGGGTTTGAGCCCTGTAATTTTTACAAAATGAGATTTACTATTTATTTCTGAATTGAATTCTCTTGTGTCACTATTGTCAAAAATCCTCACTTTTGCGGACATCGGCTCGTCCAGATGAAATGCCACGACGGCAGAATCAGTTGTTACATCCAGTAAATATGGTCCTGCCGTAAATCCGCTCTGGGCATACGCACAGAGACAAAATACCGCTGGTAACAAAATTATGCATAACGATATTCTCATTGGATATTCTTATCTGAAACAAAAAGGCTTTCGATATGTTTTTTTATTTGTGGTATTGTGCCTGCATCATAGCCTTGTCTTGTCAGACTGATTTTGCTGGCCTGGTCAATAACTATGATAGTAGGGACGGCTGACATTCCAAGTTGTTTAAAGACCTTTGCCTGTTTATCGAGCAGCACAGGATAATCCAGGGCAAGCGTTTTTATGATTGTTTTAGCATCGTCGATATTTTCTGGGTCGGTACACACCGCGGCAGCGAAGACGTTTTTAAATTCCGGCATCGACGCAAACGATTTCAACTCCACCAGTTCCGATTTACAAGGGATACACCATGTTGCCCAGAAGGCCAGGACAACCACCTTTCCTCTGTATTGATTAAGATAGAATCTATCGTGGCTGAGCGTATCAAGTCGGAAATCCACAGGCTCATTTTTTTTAAAAGAATCTTTATCATGACAGCAGCCGCCCAGAAGGGCGGTAAAGCAGAATATAAAAATTAAACTATATTGAGACAGTCTCATTTTTGTTTCTCAGTTTCGATGGTGTCCTTCTTTTTTGCGATATGGCCTTTAACCATATTGAAAATTTGCGAGGTAATAACGGCAAGAAAACCTATCCCTACCGCAGAGAAAAAAAATGTCGGAATCTGGCTGCCAACGGAACTGGAATTCGGGTTGTATCCGCATTTTACACGCAGAACTCTGCCTTTGAGAATACTATGCTGCTGCATTGTTATTACCTCAATTTAAATCCGAGAGCCGTCACTAAATCTTTTTCGAGTGACTGGGAATTCATTGTGTCGTAACTTCCATTGAGGGTATTTACGATTATTTCGTTGATTTTTGGGCTGCGTTTTTCAATTCGCTGCTGAATTATGCGATAAAACATCTTTGCTTCTGTTCTTTTACCGTCGCAAAGAGCGACATCCGAACTTCGCATTTTTTCAATTTCACTTATTTCATACAGCATAGAGAGAGCATAAGTTCGCGCAATGACGTCTTCGAGCTGCATTGATGCAGTAAGCAGGCTGCTTTTGTCGGCTTTGGACAATTGTGTCAATGCCTCATCGGCAGAGGCTTCGAGAGTTTTTTTGCCCTCGAAAAAGCCTTTGTCGCGACGGACAAAAGTCGGGCGAATACCCTCAAAATAGGCAGCAATTCGTTCGGCACAGGGTTTTATATTATTCGGATCGGCGGCCATTAAATCCAGCTCCTGCCTGATTGCTAAAACGGCTATGTGCTGCAACCCTTTTCCTAAGATTTCGTCATTGGTTTCGATATCGTGGCCCGCAGTACACTCTTTTAAGGCATCACGGATTTCCTTGTCGTATTGCATCTCGCATTTGGCGTCAATGTACTTTACAATAGGCAGCATCAGTTCAAACTGGACACTTGCAGCCGCCCAATCAGGAGTTTTACTGGCTCGAATTTTTTCGATTTCCAACTGAGCTTTTGCATATTGTTTTGCCATAGCCAAATCAGGAATAGTTTGTTTTTTGTCTGAATCGGCAAAACTGGTGCTTGCAAATGCGAGTTGAACAATGGCCAGAACATACAATGTGGTTTTCATTTTGAGATCCTTTCTACTTTTTTAGAGTTTTACAACTATTAAATAGTGCACATAAACATAATATATTGTCAAATATATTCCTGCCAGAAAGAATATTATACCCGCCATTGTTCCTGCAACTGCCGCCAGAACACTGTGGTTATTTTTCACCAGAAGTTTATCGGTAAAATTCATCGAGATTAATGTGCTCAGACCAGTTGTCGCGGAAAAGAAAAACACGATTAACAGCATTTCCTTGAACGAATTGAATTGTTCGTGAATCAGCCATGCACCAAAGGACAATAATACTCCTGTTATTACAAAAACAACAAAGCTCCAGAAAATCCTGCTCGTTTCTACAGACCGGGGTTTTCTTAAAAATGCGATACCGCATGTAATCGCTAAGACTATCCAGCAGGCATAAGCGATTTTGTCGCGGCGAATATTTCGTTGGGCTCTGGCGATTTGCGTTTTGATTGTATCTGCAAGGGCGGGCGATTCATTTAGAGCCTGCTTGAACGTGGTGATTGCTTCTTTATATCGGCCGGCGTCGTAATATGTCTCACCGATTTCAACCATCGCTTCCTGAGCTTCGCTATGGCCGCTGTAATTTTTCCTCAACGCCATATAAGCCTCCACAGCTTTATCAGGATCACTTAAACGATACTGGTTTGCCAGCCAATGCTGCATTACCGGCGCCAGATTGCTGTCGGGATACTTATTGATTAAAGATTTAACTTCATTAAAAATCTTGCTTCGTTCTTCAGGCTGGTCTTTTTTCCTTGCGTATTCAATCGCTTTGATGTGCTCAAATTGTGCCAGCGGCTTATAATCGTAATCAGAATATACGGCTATATATTTGATTCGCTGATTCGCAAGGGGGCTAAAGGTGCCGTCGGGATATTCATTTAATAATCGCCGATACCATTCAAGGGCTTTAGCGAATTCGAATAGTTTGCTGTCAAATATATCAGCTATGGCATAGTACGCATCATCTATCTGGTAACTGCCTTTGTGCGTTTCAATAAATTCAAGATACGCCTTTATGCTCTCCTCATACGCACCTTTGTCGGCAAGTCTTCTGCATTCCTCACATGTCCTTTTTTGCTTAAGCGGTGGCTGTTTGAGTGCAATCTCTTTGTTCTCGTCGATAAATACCGCTCTGGCTGATTCGATGTCTACATCGATACGGATTGCCCCTGAGGATTTGCCATCTGAGCTGATGCCGAAATATTGCACGCCGTCAACATCTACATTATTAGAATCTTTTCCGATCACCGCTACAAAAGCCGCTGGTTTAGCCGGGTGTTGTTTATTGTGAGCGACCAGAATCGGATGCAGTGCGGTTTCAGATATTTTTTTAGATTCGAATTCGCTAATCATAGCTGGTGAAGTTATTATGCCGATAGTATGAGCTGCAGGCGTATTGAGCATCTCAGTGATTTTTGCGGTATCGGCCACCTCACCGACAAAAATCAGCCGCAAGCCGCCCCAGTCCAGTTTCCACAAATTGCCTGAATCGGTCTGATGTATGCCTGTTACGGCTCTCAGGAAAGGCGAGTCGATTCCGGAAGGGCCGTAAATGGGAACATAAGCACGCACATCGGAAAACTGGTCGAAGTTTTGTCCAGACGGGGGAGTTAAGGAGATTATGAACTCAGCGAGTTCAGACCTCATCAAAGGCACAATCCTGTCAGAAATATCGCCCCAGACGATAAGAAATGAAAAAGGCGTACTTGTTGCCGGCTGTGTTTGAAATTGAAAGCGGCTCTTTGAATCATCGAGCCAGTATGTATAACGGGTTGAAGATTGCAGGCCTGTAATTGTTACTTCGTGCTTCTTGGAATTGCCGAAGGCTTCTGTGGCAGACAGCGGAGCGGTCTTGTTGCCGGCAGACTCATAGAAGACCTTGCCTTTGTATTCCTTCTCACTGAGCCAGGCAATGGTTGCCTGAGAGGAACTGATATTTAGAATCTCCACTTTTATGTCTGCCTTGGTTGTACGATGAGGTTTAAGAATGATAAAGGCGACAAATAGTACAATTATTAAAACTATCCACTGCAACTTGCTTATATACGCAGATACTCGCAAAAAAGACTCCTATTAACTTCATTATCAGGGGTCTGGTCTTATTTTTCAACTATTTTTAAAAAGGTTCTATTGGTATTTGTTATTTGCGTTTGGGGAAGTCTTTGGGTATTTTGCCGCGGAACATTTTGCCGGCCTGGCCGACCAGCCAGAGATAATAGTCGCTGGACTTGTCTTCTCCATAGGTAAGGAATTTTGAAGCGCCGACCGGCGGATAATTAGTACATTTAAATATGGCTGTTCCTTCGTCAACTTCGTCAAACATTGCCTGGTAAACCATTGTGGCGCCGACATTTCTTGCTTCGACATATTGCTTCCACAGGAATTTTCCGCCAAGACGGGGTATTTTATTAAAATCTTTAGGGTTCTTCCTCAGATTAGCCCAACTGAACCCTGGAAATACCACAGGCAGATATTCTTTATTGTGCTCTTTGCACCATTTGATATCCGCCACCCAGATGCGATTGTAAACGAACTCGTGAATATCGCTCATATTTCTGATTCTCGTAACCATCCACGGGCTTACAATATCAGCCTTAAGGACGATTTTGTGCAGGAACGGATCTTTAACGGAATCGTTTCTGAGTGTTCGCCAATATGTCGGCAGGCCAAGCATAATGGTGCAGCCGCCGTAGTTTTTATCATTCTTCAGAAAATCGATAAGCTCTGCGCATTCCTGAAGCGTATAATCACGACCTTCGAAGCCAATTCCCCATACAGCTACAACCGGCCTGCCGTTATGATGCAAATATGCCTTATCATTGGGGTCTTTGGTAAGACGCATCTTATCGACGAGCATTTTCCAGTCTTCGATAACCTGGCGAATCTGACCTTTTTGCAGACCTGAAATGTCATACATAACCGCATAGACTCTGCCATGCTGATTGGCGGCCTGTCGGCAGTTCGCAAGGACGGTATTTGTATGAAATAGCTGCCTTTCGCCGAGCGTTTCTGTAACAAATCGCTGAACGAATACTCCATCGATGCCGTAATCAGCCATCCATTTAAAATGGCGGCTAACGGTTTTGGGATTCATCGAACTGTAAACGTAGGCGGGACTGCCATCAGTGTGTTTAAACGGTGTTGGAAAACGTTCGTCGTTGTCATATTCGGACATATCCGGCCAGAGGTCTATATTGCAGTTGCCCGGCTCGAAAACGCCTTTGCCCCAGTGGAACCAGCCTCTTGCCGAACCATCATTCGGACAAGTGAACCAGCCTTGATAGCCGCAAAGCACTTTACCGGCCATTGTGTTTGTATCGACGCCTTTAATACTTGTGCCGCTATATGGTTTCAAGGTCATTTCTATTACCTGCGCGCGATTAAGGTTGAAAGGTTCCTGACCATAGCATAATACCGCTGAAATAAAAAACACTGCTAAAAAAATCGTAACCGTAATTAATGAATAGTTTACTTTCATATCTCAATTCCCTTTAACATTTTTCTTATGCGGCTTTTCCGCTCTCTATGGTTTTATCAGCCGGCGGCAACTGGCGATACCAGAAGAAATAAAGAGCAATCATACATATTGCAAAGACACCGAACGTCCACCAGAAATCATGATAGGCTCTGATGAGCAACTGCATCGGCATAAGTAATATGGTTATCATCCACCCAAAAGCGAACGGCACTGAAATAATATCATAGAAATGCTCTTTTTCCGTCGCGGCTTTAACATCAGGCGCAAGGAGATATTTAAACTTGCTCCACACACCGAACGGCCGTACTTTTTTATAGTAGTTTTCAATAATATTCAGGGGCACCGGCTCTGTAATATATGTGCCTATTATAGAGGCAACGATTCCAATGCTAAGGATATATACAAACTGATGCCATTCAAGCATGGCTCGATTGACAAAGAACATAATGATGGCCGCGACCATTCCTGTCATGGTGCCAATCGCGTAGCCGCCGCCGTTGAATCGCCACCAATGCAGTCTCATGACAGCCGGCACCATCATACCGGCAGAAAGCCCCATCATCAGCCAGCCCCAAATTGAATTTATGCTTTGAATAGAATACGCCATTATTATACTAATAGTAACCTGCAAGATAACGAAAGCGTAACTTGCGAAAATAAGTTCTTTATTGGCAGCTTTCGGACGCAGATAGTTCTGATACAAGTCACGTGTCAAAAAGCCTGTGGTTAAGTTTACCATCGCGTTAACAGAGGACATCGCCGCCGCAATCAAGGCAACGATGAGCAGACCTCGTACTCCTACCGGTATATTAAACAGCAACACGGCAGGCACAATACGCTCGGCGTTGACTGTACCGTTAAAGCTGACCATGCTAAGCTTTGACGGCCAATTATCACCCAAAAGAGCTTTAAGGCCGTTCACAAGTTCGGGTGAATATGAGGCAGGATGATTTAAGATACCGGCCGTAAGTTCAGGCCAGCCGGGTCCGGTAATATTAGGATAATGCGTTTTTACAAGAGCGGCCGCTTGTGCCAGAACGGTTTGGTCAGGGAATAAATCCTTCACGAGGAAGAGACCCAGCACAGCAAAGCCGAGCATCAACGGCCACCGGAGCATCATAAGCCAGCCGCACATAAAGCTCAGCAGTCCACATTCGCGGTCGGAACGAGCGCCGAAATATTTCGGGTCGGCGCCGGTTCCCATACCCTGAATGATTGTTTTGAGAAGATAAAAACTGCCGACCACCCAAAGCATAGTATAAGGTTCATAGCCGGCGGGCATGGTTGTTTTCCATTTGGGAATGGTGGTTATCCATTCATGGTTTCCTGTAACAGAGGCCGCAACAGCCGCGATATCCGTTCCAGCTGTTTTAGTGACAGCCAGCGTGATAACGAACGCCATCGCTGTCCATATACACAACGACTGGAAAATATCGGTAACGATCACGCCATAAAAACCTGACATCAACGTATAGAACGTGGTTACGGCCATCATTCCTATAATACATTGAAGCGGCGTAAATGGGAAAAACATGGAAAGGAACAGGCCTGCTCCCTTGAAGGCGTATGTCAATGAACCTAAGGAGAAAATCACCATTGCAAATACCGATGCCAGTCTTGCGAAATTGCCCCAGAAACCCGCCCCGAATCTGAACGCTATCCATTCCGCACCGGTCATCACGCCGGAGCGCCGATGCCACTTACCCGTCCACAACATAAGGAATACAAGTACGAGGCACGCTCCGCCGCGAATTTCGATGTAGAGGCCTCGCGGTCCCAGAAGGTAAAGGAAGGACACTATGACCATTGTGCCGGCCATATCGAGCCAGGCAGACATGCTCGAAATACCGAGCGCCCACCACGGCATCTTTCTGCCCGCAAGGAAATAATGTTCGAGGCTCTGCGATGCGCGTTTTTTCAGATACCATCCGATGAGAAGCAAAATCACCAAGTACGACACGATGACGCCATAGTCTATGAAGTTTAAATATTTCATAATAAGGCCTCCATATTGATAGATATTTTTTGTCTATTCCGTGCGGCAAGATAATATTAAAGCATTGGTTTATGGCAGGAATTCAATAGTCAGGATTTTTTTCTTCCCGATTTCGAAATTGACCCATCCGTATCCATCCATCTCCAAATTATGTTCGGGGGTTTCTTCCAGCGTTACAGTGCGGGCACAACTCCATTTCTTACCTTTGTCCTTAGGTAATGCAAACTCTTCCTTAACATGCTCCACAGGGGATTGTATAGCAGCCATCGGTCCGGTTAAACCATCATTAAGTCTTATTGCACCTTTAATGCTCTTTTCAAAAGGATTGTACAATCTGACAATCCAGCCCTGTCCGCTTTCACTGCGTTTAATCGCGCTGACCGGTAATACCTCCGGCTTGACTTCAAGGAAGGATTTAGATAAAGGTTCGTTGCCGTGAACCGTCGGCCCGACCTGCGCCGCGACGAAATCAAGATTGAACCGCTCTGATGACTGCCAGACATTGCCTTTTTCCCAGTCGCCCTTATGCGGCATTACTGCATAACGGAACGTATGTTTGCCCGGACATTGAGAGCCTTTGTCGCTTTGGCTGTAATCGAGCATTTCCTGCGTAACACAAATCCGCAGCGGAAAACATCTTAGAAGCGTCAGGCTGATAGTTCGTGCCAAATCGTCAATCGCTTCATAAGCTTTTAATCCTTCATTTAAAATCGCAAGACCGGCCTGTCCATCGCTGATATCTACGAACGAATTCATAGGCTGCTCAGTCTGCGGCTTTTCATCGAATAAAGACGGGTCAGGCGGAATTACCGACCGTTCAATCACATCGAACTGGCCCTGTACCATAACTTTATCGCTCTTAATATTTGTCGGGAAAGCGACCTGCAGATAATGGTCTTCAACGTTGTTATCCAGATTCGTTACAATCTCAATCCATCTTTGGCCGCGGCGAAGAGTAACAGTATTGATTATCGTGTATGTCTTAAGATGTTCGCTTCTGGCCTTATCGTCTTTTGTCCTGCCTTCCGGCAAAGACCAGTTGAGAGTAATTTTGAATACCGTTTCTAATTCTCCGCTGTGAATCAGAGCCACCTCGGTTTTTTCGCTCAGCGTCGTAAATTTGGATTCATTCGCGACGGTATGATGTTCCCACGGATTGCCTATCTCGCTTGAATCGCAGAAATAACCCATATCGTTAAATATTTTACCAGTTTCTTTGTCTGTAATAGATAGAGTTCCGTTGCTATTGATTTTCACGGCTATAAATTCATTTTCCATTGTCCGCGGCCCGGTAAGCATTTGTTTCAACCGGTTTGAACGGAACTTCTTTACCGGCTTTACGAAAAATGTCCGGTATCCCATTGCAGGCACGTTTTCAAATTGCACCCTCGCGTTGTAGCGAACCATTGGAAACATATTTGCTGTATCGTTAGGTGATTGCACTATCGGGTAACTTTGCCCCACTTTTTCGCAGATTTGCATCCATACACGCTTGTTTGTCTCATCGACAATCTCAAAGCAGTCGCTCTTCCACTCCTGTGGAATATCGATGGTTACCGGTTGAATTTCACTCCGCGCAAATGAAGATGGGTTGAACGCAACAAGTGCCATACTTTCCGAACCGTATTCGGAAAGATTAATCGACCCTGCTATGTCGAGCATAGCACGTTCGGTAATGCAATTGCTGATTTCACGGCACTGCCTTGACCTGAAAAGCATATCCTGGCCGATGATATCTCTGCTGCAGCCGCCGATTGAATCGTGCCCGTGATTTTGCAACAGCCAGTTATAAGCCATATCGACAAAGCCCTGCGGATAGTCCGCTCCCAGAAGCCCGGCAAAAACTGCCAAAGGTTCTGCATAATTTTTTAGCGTCTGTTCGGTGATAAAGTTATCTTTTTTGAGGTCCATTCTTGCGGAGATTATCCATCCGAAAAGAACGCTTGTGCTGCCGTTTGTGTAATAATGCCGCATTTCGCCTTTGACTACCGGCAAATCAGGGCTGATATTTTCGCAAACGCTTTTCTGAAAATCTTCAAAACTGCTGTGAAATACGTCTGCTTTGTCTTTGAGAGCTTCGTTGCAGTCGGCAATCATCCGCACTTCACGAATATCCGGGCAGGATGAATCATGCCCACAGGACCAGAACCGATGTGCTGTTGTCCAGTCGCCGTCCTGCTCGTCATAGGCCTGCTTTGCCCGCTCGTTTATGTTGTTCTTGAAATAATCGAAGTAAGGATGCATATATTGCATATCGAGGCTGCAGTGAGACAAGTCAATAAACTTGAACGGCCCGTGTCCGTTCTTCCATGACATTACACGGTTGTTGACGTCCTGCTGGTTCCAATACGCCGGCCGCTGAACGACATACCAGATATTATAACGGGGCCTTACTGCCAGACGCGACGCGACCAGTCTTGAGCCGTCAGGCCCTTCCCATATATATTCGCTGCGCGGCGCGACAATCGTATTAACGCCTCTGTAAAACGCTGTGAATTTTATGCCGAAACCGTTATATATCTGCGGCATCTGAGAAATCTGTCCCCACGAAAAAGGCGAATAACCTGTTTTGCTTACATAACCGAATCGGCGTGCAATCTTATGGCCAAGCAGGAGATTTCGAATCAGCGATTCACCTGAAACACAGAATTCATCCGGCAAACAGAACCACGGCCCTATAAAAAGTTTCTTTTCCTGAACGTACTTTTTAATCAAAGCTTCGCGATCAGGGCGGATTTCAAGATAATCCTGAAGCGGGATGGTTTGTGAATCGAGATGAAAAGATTTATATTTTGGTTCCTTTTCGAAAATATCCAGTAGCATATCCATCATATAAACCAGCATATAACGGGTACGCTGTATTGAAAATCGCCATTCTCTGTCCCAATGCGTATTAGATATAAAATGGCATTGAGCACGTGTCTGAGTCAATTTTTCTGCAGATGTTCCCTTAGTTGCCTGTATTTTAAGCATGTGTGTATCTTTCATTTATAGTATAATCTTCCGCACTTCATCAAAAGTTCTACAGTAATGGCTGCAAAGCCCTTTCGTGCCGCTCTCAACAATATTTCCGCCATCAAAACCGATCACCGCAAATCCCGCCAGTCGAATCGAACAGACTCCTGCTCCGCTGTCTTCAATACCAACCACGCGGCTCCTCTGTTCAACGCCAATGCCGAGTCCTACACGGCAGACTTCTGCATACAGCCATGGATGAGGCTTCGGCGATAGCTCCCCCAGTGTTCCAACCTCACCTTTTCGCAGTGGGAAGCCTGCTGTTATTATTGCGTCATAAAAATCTTTCGGGTTTCCCATCTTCAGTATCCGAAAAGCAGAAAGTATTTCAGGCCATGCTTTTTCATATAAACCAGATGTAACAAGACCAATTTTAATACTTCTTGCCTTTAGTTCCAGCAGAAAATCTTTGAGACCGGGTGAAGGAGTAAATGCATCGGCTTTACCACGGCCTTCCATAATCTCACGCATCTGAAAATGCGTGTGCTGAAAATAATACTTTCGAGCTTCCTCTACCGTTTTATCGGGGCAATATTTGCGAACACAATACTCCAAATGTTCTGAAACACTATGCCCCGAAACATAAGGAAGGTCAGCTTCTTCAAGTTCGAATTTCGGGTTACCTAACAAACTGGCGATACTAAGCTGTATAATCCAAATCCAAAACGACTCACTGCGGACGCTTGTACCGTCCAAATCCATTAATACAGCTTTAACAGGCTTTTCGATTTCCACTGGCTGAACTGGATAGTACGCCGCATAGCCCATAGCCGAACTGATATATGCCAGCACATGATTCTTGAAAAAAATAAATTCAACCTTATGGTCACCGGAAGCCAAGATGGATACAACCCCGTCTTTGCCTGTAGCAAAACGCCCATCTGTACATCTTTTTAGTGGAATAAAATCGGAATCCTTTGCTATAGGTCCCAAAAGCCGGATATCCATCCATCTTTTCCTTTATTAAAATCATAGTTTTTAACGATACACATCAGGTTCTATTATAATTATTTATAGCCCATATAGGCTCAAATGTCAAGATTTTTTTAGATATTAAGTTCCAAAAACCTAAAATGCACATAAAACCTCATAATTTAGGCTTTTTATGCCTTTTTACAAAATTAAAAGGCATTTGATCAAATTTTTTGGTTTTTATAAGAACCAGAACATTATAAATAATTGCGACAATATCAGACCATTAATACCTTAAATTATATAAATCACTTGGAAGATTCATTTGTTTTTTATGCAAATAAGGACGTAACTGTTTATTATAAAAGAAGATACGTCTAAAATCCTTATTATAATTTCTCTCTAAATTAATTTGTGAAAGAAAAAATATCAGTCCGCACCATAAACCTAAAAAAATAAAAAAATAAAAATTTTAAAAAATAAAAAAAAACATTTGACATTCCCCTGTTTGTGATATACAATCTTGGTAAAGTATAACAGATTAATAGATGTGTTTGGCATATACTTTTTTTTTGAAAATGAGATAAATGCTGACAAAATAGGTTGAAATGATTATGGAGAGAAAATTTCGAGCTTTTACTCTTGTTGAGTTGTTAGTGGTGATATCTATCATTGCATTACTTTTAGCCATCATGGTACCAACACTGGGCAAAGTTCGGGAACAGGCAAAGGTCATGACATGTGCAGCAAACGCTAAGCAAGTCGGCACACTGATAGAAGCATGTCGAGCCAGTAATGATGGTGCTGTCCCGGTAATGCTCAATAGATTTACCGCTAATGGCGAACCCGCAAGGTCAAGACTTTTATCGGTTGCGCTGTCTTCCTATGCGAAACCTTGCATATATACGGGCAGTACCGCCAGAGGCGATGTATCTTTCACATCCGAGGAAGACTGGGGCAACAACAAGGATGCAACATATAAACCGGTTTATTTCAAAAATTTTCTTCCAAAGTTTTTTGTATGTCCTTTTGTGCGAGACAGAGACGCCATCAAATTAGATTCATCCGGCAACTTTGTGGATTTTGAAGATGGACCCAGGATAAGTTATTTAGGAGGTGATGGCGTCATTCATTTAGGTGCAGATGGTAGAGGAGTTAAGACAAAAATCAGGGTAACAAGCGGAGAAAGTTATTCTGTATGGCGATGGGAACGCAAAGCTGATGTAAAGCAAGCGGATACCTCTTACGGAACACCCAAATATGGAGCGTTAGCGTGGAATAAATATGGAGACATAAAAACAAAAGAATGGAATACTCTCAAAGACTATCCTATAAATTGGTCCTCTAAAGAACTACACCGGGTTGGGGCCAGCAGTATGTCTCGGGCAACTGTTTTTTACTGTGAACAGGGTCAGACTGATAGTTTCGCCGACGGTACTAATATTGATAACGGAATTTACAATTACGGCAGTCATAAGAAAGTGAAGAATTTAGGCGGTACAATTGCTGGTTTTGCAGATACCCATGTCGAATGGGTTGAAGGAACAAGGATTGGTTGGCCATAATAGTCGGCCGATTGATTTGATGAATAAAGTTTAACCGTGATAATAAGTTTTATCACGAAATTAAATGTTACAATTTTTGATTAGGAGGAAAATTATGATGAAGAAGTTATTGTTTATTATGTTAGTGTGCGCTGTGGCAACGAGTGCTTGGGCAGCAGAGATTCAGTGGTTTGGTGGAGCACATGACCGCGACTGGTTCAATGCCGCAAACTGGAATTCAAATTTGATTCCACCCGGCCCGGTTCCAACCGCAAATGACAAGGCAAAGCTTAATTATGTCTGGGCAAATCCCGGTCCGATTATCAGCGCCCCCGGCGCTGTTGCGGGCGAGATTTTCATTTCTGAAGACCGCGACCTCGGCACAGTAGGCGAACAGAGCCTAACTGTCGCAACAGGCGGTGTCCTTAATACCGGTGGCGGTATTGGATATGCCGGCCAAGTTATTCTTGGCTATTATGGAGCTGATGACAGAATACCTTTGCCTGCCAACGAAGGCCGTTTGATTATGGCCGGCGGCACAGCTACTATCGGCCCTGCCGGAGGTGGTGGTGGACATCTCTTTGTCGGATTCAGTGGAATTGGTCATCTGGAAGTTGATGCCGGTCTTCTGACAGTAACGAATATGTTTGGCCTTGGCTGGAACGGCGGTAGTGGTACCGTTGATATTAGCGGCGGAGAGCTAAATACAGAGGCGTGGAATTTCTCTAATGCCTCAAGTTACAGTTTTAACTTCAGTGCTCTAAGAACAGCGCTCGGCGACGGTGAGTGGGTCCAGAATCATTACTGGCAGGTTGAGATTCAGGCCCTCGTTGATGCGGGCAAAATTACCACCACTGTGCCGGGTGCACATGTTCAGGTAGACTGGGATCCTGTTCTTCAACAGACTCATGTATATGCAATTCCCGAACCGGTCAGCATTGTGATGCTTGGCCTTGGAGCTCTTTTGCTCAGGAAACGTTCATAAGTTTGAAATGCGATTGTTTGGGGGCTGCTTCGGCAGCCCCTTTTTATCTGCGCATGCGTGAATTATTTTAGAATATTTTATAGCAATAATATATATAGGCTGTTTTGTATTGGAGGCATATAATGAATAAGAAACTGTTTGCAATATTTTTTATTATTACAATGCTGGCATTAGGAGGCAATGTAACCGCAGCGGTGAAGACGTCGCCTTTGCATCATGCCGACGATGCGGATGAGCAGTGGGCTCCAGCAGGCGGCTGCGGCGGCCCCAAAGGTCAGGACTGGGCAAATCCTGAAAACTGGATGCATGATGTTATTCCCACCAGTGTTCAAAAGGCTAAAGTGAACAGAATACCCGGCCCGATAATCAGCGGGCACGTTGATGTCAACCAGCTTTACTTTGCAGAAGGGAATATCAACGGACTTGAGTATGCACCAATCACCGCGTGGGTTGCCAGTGGCGCAGAAGTCAATGCAGCTGGGCCGTTGATTTTGGGTTATTATTCCTTTGACCGCGGCACACTTCAGATGGACGGCGGCGTTGTGGACGTCAACACCCATGTGTTCGTCGGACGCAACGGCGGGGGCAAACTCATAATGAACAATGGTACTATGAATGTCCTCGGCAATTTTATTATTTCAGGCATTGCAGCTACGAGCACCACCAAGGCTGGAAACGGCAGTGTGCAGCTTAATGGCGGCACACTCCATCTTAAGCAATTCACGTATGAATGGCCGTGGGCTGAAAAGATATTGCCGACCGACCCAAATGTTCCCGTTACACCCGGAAAAGCGAGCATGGATATTTCGGGCGGTCAAATCCTGCATGACTGTAATGTCCTTGAAAGCGGCGCTGTTATCGCGACTTATCAGGGGATGATAGATGCCGGAAAACTTACCGGCTATAACGGCAAAGGTGATGCTGTTGTCCGTTTTGACCCCGACGCCAATCAGGTAAAAGTTACAGGTCAGAAGATACTTTGGGATTATCCCGATGTCAATGTTGATCCATGCAGCAGCCTTGTGGTTGACCAAAGCTGGTGCGGCTTTGACAAGATGTTCAAGAGTAACATCAACGACAGCAATGCGACACTCTTTCTGGATAAGCCGAGTCGGTTCTACGATGTGAACTGGTCAACCGACGCGAATGTAACCGTTAATTCAATTGAGTTGATAGCTGAACGCGATGATGTCAATGGCGCGATACCTTTCGGCCGCGCCGTACGTCATTTTAAACTCAAGGCCAAAGTTGGCGCATCGTGGCAGCAGATATATGACGGCAATATTATTTATCCGACTAATAATGTCGTTGATTTGATTTATAATCTGCCGACACCGGTTACTGCGCAGTATTTCCGCGCGGAATTCGACGGCAATGACGTGAATGGTGTTCGTATTCGCGAGCTCAATGCTACCGGCACACGAACGGTAGAAGAGCTCTGGGATTTCGGCGACCTGGATATTGTCCCGACTACCAGTCTGGTGATTAATGACCCATGTCAGCCCGGAATGTTCGATATTGCCAATATGTTTGAAAGCCGTCATTTCGACAAGAAATCTACTGTCTTTGTTGATGGTAATAGTCCGGGCTATATATATACCGTTGTGTTCAGGCCGATTACGGTCGGAGAAATTCGTTCAATTGAACTTGTTGCCGAACACGATGATGTCAATAACGCTTATCAGCGTGCGGCAAAGCACTTTTCGTTAAAGGCCAAAAGTGTTGGTTCAAGCACTTATGACAAGACTCTTTATGACGGCGATATCAATGTGCCATATACCAATAATGTTTACAGGCTTACAGTTAATCTGTCTCCTTATGTTACTGCACAGGAGTTCAAGGCAGAATTCACAGGCAATGACAGTCTTGGCGTTCGTATCCGTGAGCTTAACGCTCTTGGTACAAAAACCGCAATAGGACAGTTGTGGGAGCCTGGTAATGTTGTTATTGGCGACCGCGCTCCTGTACAGGCAAACGCTCATCAGTATGATATCGACAATGCCTTCCAGAAGCTGGGCGACGTTGATCCTGATCCTTGCTTTGGTTATTATAATTCGGCGGTATTCGATGAATTGGCATTAGGCGGCGTTGGTACAATTTACTATGTCGAGTGGAAAACCCAATCGGATGTTCTTGTCGATGCATTCCATCTGCTGGCAGCTCATGACTCGACATCGGCTCCGGTAAATCCTGGGACACGCGCGATGAATCATCTCACCTTAAAGGCAAAGAGCATTGGCTCCACAACTTATAATCTGACTCTCTATGATGCCAACATTTCTTTCCCTTATGGTGCATCTTACGATCCTAATGTGCTCGACCTGTGGGTAAATCTGGCAGTTCCTGTTACTGCACGTGAATTCCGTGCCGAGTTTACAGCCAGAGATGGCTATGGCGTGCGTGTAAACGAACTCGATGCTTTAGGCACGATACTGCCCAGTATTGCTGGCGATGTGAATAATGACTATGGTGTTGATTTCATGGACTTTGCGATTCTGGCAGGCAAGTGGCGCACCGATAACAGCGCTACTGCGACGAATCAGGTTCTTGAAAACTTCGAGAGCTATTCCATACCATCGTCCCCCACTAAATGGGCAGACCCCTGCAATACGTGGATAAACTGGACCAGTGCACCTACCGGTGCGCCTTATTTTAGTTGTAACTTCAATTATTTGTACCTGCTTAACGATGCCGCTAAGGCGCATAGTGGCAACAAGGCGCTGAGATGGACATATTGGCTTAACAGCAGTCCCGTTACCGGCGATGATATGTCCGGAGTTGTCTTTACTTTGCCGACACCTATAGACCTCAGGGATTACAGCAAGTTCAGGGTCTGGGTCCACCGCAAACCGATTCCGGGTGATCCCTGCCTTAACAGCCTTGAAAATTATCTTGGCGTGAAGTTTATGTGGCAGGGAACACAGCCGGTACCTGGTTCAACCCAAGATCCGCATGACAGCAAGGACATAGCCGAGGCAATGATACTTAGTGCCAATGGTTCAACCCAGGAACCGAATGGTATCTGGTCTGAATGGGTTGTTGACCTTAATAATGACCTTGTATTCAAAAATCGCACAACAACTAGTGTAAATGATATTTACAAAGTCGGACATATATTATTCTATGTCAACAACAGACTGGAGTTCGCAGGCGGCAAGGGTGAGATTTGGCTGGATGATATCTCGCTGGATAAAAAATGCACCGCTCTGCCAGGCGACCTCAATGGCGATTGTAAAGTGGACTTCAAAGACCTGAAGATTATGGTTGATAATTGGCTCCAAGGCACATAGTGATAGTTTTTTACATCGGCTCAGAATGGTAAAATTCTGAGCCGATGTTTTTCATAATTCTGCAGGGCCGGGTATTTTTGTTAATACGCGGCCTTTTTTAATAATGGATTATTCTATGAAAATATTTTTACGTCGCTTTCTGATTCATTCAAAATAGATTTCAGCTTTTACATTGGTTGAATTATTGGTTGTAATATCAATAATAGCTATGCTCTTGGCTGCGCTTGTACCAGCTTTAGGCTTTGCACGCAACACAGCCAGGCGAGTACAATGCGGCTCCAACCTCAACCAACTTATGCTGGCGTGGTTTATGTATTCAGACGATAACACTGGCACTGTCATGCCGGGCAAGGATTATAATCCGGTATCGGGCCATCCAGAGTGGCAGTATCGATTCTGGACGGGGGCGTGGACACCTGATAGCTCATTACCAGAGCAGGGACGCCTGATTCCAGAAGCAGGGTTTCTTTGGAATTATGCTAAAGGAGCCGAACTGCGTGCATGCTCAGGTTTTTTGAATCGAAGACGAAATATGATAGTAGATGATCATGGGCAACTCGGTTACGGTTACAATTTTAGGTATCTTTCACCGCAGGATGACGGCAAGACCGGCAGCGTTTATATCACCCATTGGACTAAGATGGTAAATATCCTGTCGCCATTAACAAAAGTGGCGTTTTCCGATTGCTCCCGTAATAAGAAAAACCAGAGTCTCGGTTACCCTGAGGAAGAAACGCCGTTCATTTGCCCTCCTCGAGCGCAATATCCCGCCTTTCAGGGACGTCACAATAAAACGGGTAACATTGCATGGATTGATGGTCATGTCTCCGCCAGGCGCCCAGCATTTTTGCTGGCAATTTACAATATCAATAAGTCCGGCTCGCTCTTTATGCCGGCCAGTTTCCCAATAAAGCTGAATGTAGGCGACATTGACGACGACGGCAGCGCAAACACTGACGAACTATTCCAAACACGTGAGATATTTAAGGTAAATCCGTAAACTTTTTATCTGGAATTTATATCTGTTAAAATTATGGCAATATTTTTTGGGAGAATAGACAATGGAAAATAAACCTTTGGATAGACGGGAATTTTTAAAAGCTACAGCCGGGACCGGTCTTGCAGCAGCAATTATATCAGGTTCCTCACTGGCAACCGCTATAGGCTCCGACAAACTTGTCGGGAGAAAGGAAAAATCATTCGCATTTTTTGATGTTTGCTGTATCCATCCTGACCCGGGTAATTCCAAATTCATTCTTGCTAAGCCGGCAGAACCCATTTGGGATGTTCTTAAAAAAATTCACGCTAAGGCAGAGTCGATTGGTGCTCCGTTATTGTCACTGACTTGTCTGGGTATTCAGCGCAGCAATCCTGGTTTATGGACAAAAGACACTGTTGCTAAAGATCGTTTGCAGAACCCTAAAAAATCTGAAATGGCTTTTGTTTCACTGGAGGCATCTTCGGAAGATGTTAAGAAAGCGATTTCAAGCCGCCAGATATTTCTCGAGCGACACGGATGTAGTAGTCCCGAAGAAAACGTGCGGCAGCATGCAGAAGACGTTTTTCTGTATAATCCTAACGCCGCCAAAATAGTGCAGGGGTTAGGCGAGCGGCATTGGTTTGTATTTGGAAGAAGTTTTCAATACTGCGGGGAGGCGACTGCAGTAGGTCTGCTGGCATTGAGAAAAAATGTAACGGTTCTTGAGGATGCGATATTGCCGGCAGGCGGAGAATGGAATACAATTAAAAGGTTTGAAAAGACGCAGGAATATCTTAAATCACTGGGAGCACAATTTGCCCGCTTCGATTCAATATTTGCCTGAGATTCAAATTGAAAAAAATTGACTGTATGCTTGATAGTATTCTCTGTGGCGTTGCAGCTTTGGGCGGCAGGGGACATAAGTTTTATAGCACTTGGTGATTGGCATTATGACAAACTTGAGTTTCACGACCTCGACCGGCTGAAAAATAAATGGTATAATCCTGATGACTACCGTCAGGTAACTCAGGAATACACCGTATATACCGAAAAATACTGGGACAAGTTTGTTGAGACCTTGCGGTATCAGACAAAACAATATCAATATGTTACAAATTTTTATCTTGCTGATATACCGGGATACGCAGTTATATCCGCTTATGGCAATAAAGACAGATTGTTGCTTAACGCTTACAACGGTTTTAACAAGGGACCCGTTTTTCAGGTAAACTTGGTAGAATTGCTTAAATCAACGGCGGATTGATGCGTATACTAAACAGGCCGTTTGGGGTTGTATTGTGGTAACTCAAAAATAAGACGCCGTCGATTTATTTTATATTTCGGCGGCGTCTGGACAATTAAAAAATCAGATAACAGCAAATTTAGTCTTTGTCTTTTTCGTGTTCTTCACGTTTTTCGTCTTTGTCTTTCTTTTTCTCGACTTCCTGTTTCAGAATTGTGCCGTCGGCAGCAATCTCAATCTCGATTTCTTTACCATCCTTGATGATTTCTGCCTCATAGCTGGTTACTGGGGTGTCGAGTTTGACTACCTTTAACTGGGCATACTCAACTTCTTTCTCGACTTTTTTCACTTCCGCATTTTGTGCTTTAATTGTCTGAGCAACTGTTGCCGGCACCGTATCCACGGCTTCAATCGATTCAACTTCCATAACTGTCCCGTCACCTGTAAGTTTTACCTCTGATTCCTTGTTGCCGTCTTTTACCTTAACTTCACATACTTTTACCTCTTTCTCTTCCATCTCGCTTTTCTCAATCATCGCATTTGGGAAGAGTGCTTTAACCGCGGCCTGTGCTGCTGCCGAGAGTGAGCATTCTTTCTCACCTTTTTCGGCATAAACTACGGCGCTTAACATTACTGCAACCGCGATACACAATCCAATCACAATCCAACTTTTCTTAACCATTTCAGTTCTCCTTATTAAAATAGTTTTGTTCTAACTCCGTCTGTACCATAACAGCCGGAATTAACACCATTTGTGTCAAAAACGTAGCGTATGGCATGCTGTAAAAGCAATTATAAAAAAATTACAAAAGTGCATAACCACGTTTTTAAAAAAGCTATCTCGCCGGCCAAGTTTGTGTTAGTACTTAGCATAAGCAAAATACGAAGAGTATTCACTTTTTGAAATCACGGCGGCTTTTCAAGTGTAAATGTGTCAATTCAACTGCCCTCATAATCGTTATGGAATACTATCAAGGGTGCGGTACTCCTGTTCAATGTGGTCAGAATAAACCTTTATAACGCGGACGCCCGGCGTGGTCGGGGGCGTGCCCAGTCCGCAGGTACAGGAACTTGTTGAAATCATTTCGAGATTGCCGTCACGACCATACGCGTTAAAGTGCAAATGTCCCGCGAATACGGTATTTACGCTATATGTATGGAATATATTCAAAAGCTCTGTGCGACGAGGCATTTGGAAATTGTACCTCGAATCATATGCTTCATTTGGGTCGTTCACAAACAACGGATGGTGCATAAACACAAACTTGTGAGTATATCCGCTTGCGCCCTGAAGCGTTGTAGTCAGCCAGTTAATTTCTTCGGTGTCTTTGCCGGACAGGCCCGAACCGCCGGGGTTTCTCAGTATGCAGGAATCAAGACAAATAAAAATGCTGTCACCGTAGGTGAAAGAATACCACGGCATCGGATTGCTCGGAATAAAACCAAATTTCGACTGGAACCAGGAATAGTTGCTTGATTTAGGCGTGTCGCCGATATCATGATTGCCGGGGAGCTGATAACGCTCGATGGCTGGATTGAGGCTTGCAGCATAATTAAGATATGTGGTTGCCTGACTGTCGCTACTGGAAGTGTTGACAAGGTCGCCCGTAACTATCAAAAAATCAGGATCGATAGTATTGATTTTGCTTATCGTTGTCCCCCACAAGTAATCCGAATTGCCGCATTGGGTCCAACCCATTTGCGGATCAGAAGCCTGAACAAACGTAAATTCAGGCCCATTGGCTGCCGTAGTGAAGCTCCACAAATCGCCTGTAACAGTGCCGGAGCCACCGACTTCGTCAATTCGCCAATAATAAACCGTGCTGTTGGCAAGTGTACTCGGATTATATGTTACAGCAGTCTGATTACCTATTGATGCAGGCGGATTCGTCGTGCCGAAGTAAACATTATGCGATGTTGCGCCATAACCTGCCGACCAACTCAAGGTTGGATTTACGACCACACCTGTAGCACCGCTGGCAGGACTTGGGTTAAACGCCTTGCCTGACTGAGTGGTAAAGGACCAGACATCGCCTTTGACCATATTTGGTCCGTTCACTTCGTCGACGCGCCAGTAGTATGTTGTATTAAATGCGAGCAGACCAGGATTGAAACTATTTGCGTCATGATTGCCTTTGAATACCGGATTTGCTCTGTTCATCCAGTTTTGTGAAAGGAGAGCGTAATCAAAAAAGTCCACAATATTATCACCGCTGATGCCTGCATATGGTTCAAGGCTGGTGGGGTTCTGCAGCCAGCAGTCAGCAAGAATCAAAAGATCGTTATAGTCAACCCATCCGTCTCCGTTCAAATCGCCGAGTAATCGCTCGGCACTATTGACATCACTGAAAGCGGTGCCGAAATATATATCGTGCGATGCTGCGCCCGAGCCGACTGTCCATGACAGTGTCGCAGTTATCGATACGCCGGTTGCGATATTCGCAGGACTTGGACTTATAGCTTTTGCAGGAAGTTCGGGTGTTGTTCCAATGAGCTCTATCTCCGCTAATTGTACTGAATTAGCAATTCCGCTCCTGACTTTTGTAATCTCCAGGCGGTAAATGTTGTATCCAGTGCTATTGGTAAACAGGAATGAACGCTTTTGGAAACGAGATGTAAAGAGCTCACCGGCTCTTGTATCCAGGGTGACCCAACTTGCCCCGTTGTCATTGGAGCCTAGGATGTTCCAGTTGTTCGGGTCCCTTTCGTTATAATCGTTAGCTGATGTAAGCGTATACTCCGTAACGACGGGCCTTTTGTCAGCAGCATACTGATACTGTATCCAACTGTAAGTGGGCGAAAAGTCAAGCCACTTGGTAGCTGTATTATTATCGAAAGCCTTAGCTGCGCCTTCATTAGGCAGGTTTTCACCTCTTGCGCTGATAGTACCTGTCCCATCGTCTGTGGTGTCTGAGAGGCCTGCCGCAGAGACGTTAACAGCCAAAGAAAGCAAAATTGCACAACTTAGCACGCAGACTATTTTATACTGCATAGTTCATCTCGATAATCTATTTATACACAGTGCCAGCCTTAAATTACACAAAATCCAGCATCGGCACAGGCATTATCGGCTTGGTCTGGTTGCCGGAACCGGTAACATCTCTCCTCTCAGTGCTCGGCTGGCCTGACCGGTAAGCCATAGATATTCGTCGCTGGGTAACGCAGGATATCCTGCATCCATATCAAAAGTCACAAACATCCTGTCGCCGCCGGGGAAAGGCGGATTATTGCTAATCTTGAATATGGCTGTTCCCTCATCCACTTCATCAAACATAGCCACATAAAGCATATTAGTGCCCACCGTAGCAATGGTGGCATATACCTGATTCCAGAGGAACTGGCCGCCATTACGAGGATAATCATTCAAATTTTTGCCGCCTGAATTATGAAAGCTGTATCCCGGCCATATTACAGGCAGGTAATCTTTGCCATTAGTGCTGCACCAGGTTTTATCAGGCCCCCATTTATCAGAAGCATAATTATTGATATCTGAACTTGTTTTATAACCGCCGACGGTCCAGGGGCTGATGATGTCCGCCATGTTCCGAATTGCTATAATATTTGGGTCGGTACTTGTGCGCCAGTTATCTCTCACGCCTACCATAACTGTATTGCCGCCGTAATTAGGGTCATTCTTAAGAAAATTTATCAATGTCTGACATTCCGCATTTGTATATAAGCGATTTTTGAAACCTATGCCCCATACAGCTACGACCGGTTTGCCCTTGTGGAATATATAACCGCGGTCGTTGGGATCTCTGCCGACCCTCATTGTATCTACAAGAGACTTCCAGTCATCTATGACTACTGTGGTTCCACCCGCAGGAAGTCCCGACAAATCATACATAACTGCATATTTTCTGCCGTACATATTTGCACCTTCTTTGCAGTAGGAAAGCACATTGTTGCGATGATTAAGCTCCGGACTGCCGAAGGTCAATTCCGTTGCAAAACGCTGCAGATATACACCGTCTATTCCATAAGTCCGCATCCACTTAAAATGGCGGAGCACGGTGTCGTGATTATGTGAACTGAATACATAGTAATCGTTGCCGTCGTAAAACTCGGTTGCTGCGTATTTTTCATCCGTATCCATTTCGTTCATATCCGGCCACATATCAACAGTGCAATTGGTCGGCGCAAAGCCGCTGCGGCCCCAGTGCACCCAGCCGCGGGAAGTTCCGTCGGCTGGACAATTAAACCAGCCCTGATAACCGCACATAATCTTGCCGACAAGGGTATAGTTGCTATCTGCGGCAATAGTTGTAAAGCTCCACACATTACCCTTTCGATTCTCCTGACCTTTAATCTCATCAACACGCCAGTAATACGTGCTGTTTAACTGAAGGTTACAAGGGTCGTCGTAATTAGTATCGTTGGTGTTACCCTTGAAATATGGACTTGACTGGCCCCTCCAGTTTTTTGTCAGCAAAGCGTAATCGGCGAAGTTTACAATGTTATCATCATTAATGCCTGCATACGGCTCAGAGCCGGCAGGGTTCCGCAGCCAGTAATCTGCAAGAATCCAGAGGTCGTCATAGTCAACCTGTCTGTTGCCGTTCAGGTCGCCTGTAAGGCGTTCCGCAGCCGCAACGCTGTTTGCATCTGTGCCTATATATACATCATGAGAAACAGCATCGGGAGCGGCAATCCAGTGCAAAACAACATCTAAAGCAGCGTTCATTCCACTGTCAGCCGGGGTCGGGTTTTGAGCCAATCCGGAAATGGCCGTAAACGTCCAGACATTGCCTTTAACAACATTGGGGCCGTTGACTTCATCAATGCGCCAATAGTACTTTGTGCCTAATTCGAGACTTATCGGGCCGTAACTATTTGCATCACGGGGCTGCGAGCCTTTATAAATGCCCGCGGTTGAAGTATTGGCATCCCGAACGGAATTAAAATCTGTTCCGAAATATATGTTATGTGAAGCGGCGCTGTAACCGGCAGCCCATCGCAAAACAACATCCAAATCCACATTCGTTGCACCGTTGATGGGGTCAGGGCTTTTGGCCAATCCCAAAATAGTAGTAAACTTCCAGAGATTGCCTTTAACAATATCGGGGCCGTTGACTTCATCAATGCGCCAATAATACCTTGTGCCTAATTCGAGACTCATCGGGCCGTAACTGTTTGCATCGCGACTCTGCGAGCCTTTATAAATGCCTGGGGTCGAAGGGGTCGCATTCAAAACGGAATTCGCATCTGTTCCAAAGTATATATCATGCGTCACGGTGCTGTCGCCGGGCACCCATGCAAGGGTAACATACGGCATTACGTTGACGGCATTATTAATCGGATAAGGACCTCTGGCGTGCGTTGTATCCATAAAACCTGTTAACGTTGTTTTACCGCTGCCGTAGGTTACAACCACATTACCCAGACCGCTATAAGCGGTAATCCAGCCGTTGGTTATATAGCCGTCTATAAGCGTTCTTACATCGCCGGTGATATTAAGAGTGCCGCCGGATATATCGAGTTGTCCGATGCAGCCTGTGGGCGAGCACATTAGTAGGCCTCCCGTCCCGGTCACATTAATGATACCGCCGTTGAGATATACATCGCCTATGCCTGTTGCAGCGCCGGGGACGTCGCAGTAGCCGATGCCGAATGTGCCGCCGATATTAAATGTGCCGCCGTTCATAATCATTGTGCCTTGTCCCTGAAAGCCGACAAACACGTGGGAGGAGGCGTTTATAGTACCGCCATCTATCGTAAAAATCCCTGTATCATAAAAACTGTAAGCCATGATAGCCCAGCTCTCGGTTGCTCCCGGCTTTGGTGATATAGTGAATATTCCGCCGGTCATATGCAGATTACCGGGCGCACCATCTGAAACGGCCAGATATGTGCATCCCGCAGACATACCGGCGTTAATGAGTGGGCCGGGTAAAGCGTTTATCTTGGCCTTATCGCTATAGTTTATATCAGGAACCCAAGCAGGCGACCAGTTGGTCTTAGTTGTCCACAGACCGTCACCACTGCCGTTATTATTAGTCCAAACTATGTCTAATGCTAAAACAGAATTTGTAAAAGCTGTCAACAGGACAAGGGAAAATATCAAAAATACTTTTCTAAACATACTTACTCCTTTCAATAACATATTCATCTTGCAGGCCGAATCAGAGGCACAGGATTCATTTCACCGCGAAGGGCCCGACCGGCCTCGCCTGTAAGCCACAGATATTCGTCGCTCGGCAAGGGATACCCATCGAAGCTTGGAGTCACAAACATATCAACACCGCCCGGTCTTGGAGGATTATTGGTAAACTTGATGATAGCAGTACCTTCATCTGCTTCGTCAAACATAGCTACATAAAGCATATTGACATGAGCGGCACTAACAGTAGAGCTTACCTGATTCCAGAGGAACTGGCCGCCATAGCGGGGAAACTGATTCAATGGATTCGAGCTTGAACTGTTGTGGTGACTGGAGCCCGGCCATATCACAGGCAGATAATCCTTGCCGTTACTGCTGCACCAGTTGACATCCTGTACCCATACCTGGTCGACATAGCCGGAGAGTCCGCCGTAGTTGTAGCGGCCGACCGACCATGGGCTGACAATATCAGCAGCGAGAATTATAGTATACACGTTAGGGTCGTTGACGCAGTCATTGCTCAGAGTCCTCCAATAGCTCGGCACACCTACCATTACAGTATTGCCGCCGTAATTGGGGTCATTTTTAAGAAAGTTTACAAGATTAAGACATTCCGCAAGTGTGTACTTTCTGCCGTCGTTAAAACCTATGCCCCATACAGCCACAACCGGCTTGCCTCTGTGAATCGCATAAGCGTGGTCATTGGGGTCTCTGGTAACTTTTTTCGTATCGACGAGATACTTCCAGTCTTTTATGACATATGAAGTTTCGCCCGCCTTAAGACCGGACAAATCATACATAACAGAGTAAATTCTGCCATACATATTTGCGCCGTCTTTACAGTATGAAAGCACATCGTTGCGATGATAAAAACTTTGGCTTGACTGGTCTTTTATCTCATTTGCAAATCGCTGCAAGTATACACCGTCGATGCCGTACTGCTGCATCCACTGGAAATGACGAAGCACGGTATCACGGTTATGTGAACTGAAGACATAGTAACTATTGCCGTCGTAAAAATCGGATGCCTCGTATTTTTCACTTGTGTTCATATCATTCATATCAGGCCACATATCGACGTGGACGGTTGATGGTATAAAACTGCCGCTGTTTTTGCTCCAATGCACCCAGCCGCGACCTGCACCATCTGTTGGTGTATTGAACCATCCCTGATAACCGCACAAAACCTTGCCTTCAAGTGTATTGACTGCGGTGGTTTTAAAAGACCATACATTTCCCTTTTTCTTTTCCTGACCTTTAATTTCGTCAATGCGCCAGTAATACGTGGTATTTGGCTCAAAGCCGCATGGGTCGTTGTAGCTGTAACTGGTAGCGGTGGTGTTTCCTTTGAACAATATGCCTGATTGCGCCATCCAGTTGCTTGCGAGCAGTGTATAATCAAGTAAATTCACAATGTTATTATCGCTGATATCTGCATATGGGTCAGAGCCGACAGGATTCTGTAGCCAGTAATCCGTGAGAATCAAAAGGTCGTTATAGTCAACCTGTCCGTCTCCGTCCAAATCACCCACAAGACGTTCCGCAGCCGCAACACTGTTTGCGTCTGTGCCTAAATATACATCGTGTGAAACGGCACCGTAGCCTGCTGTCCAGTTCAAAACCTTATCTAATGCAACATTTGTAGTGCCGCTGGCCGGGTCAGGATTTTCAGCCTGTCCGGTAGCGCTGGTAAACTTCCAGAGGCTGCCTGTAACGATATTCGGGCCGTTGACTTCGTCGATGCGCCAGTAATATGTAGTGTTAAAGTCGAGTATACCAGCGTCGAAAGTAGTTGCAGTCTGATTGCCTATGAAGGTAGGGGGATTGGTTGTGCCGAGATAGACGTTATGTGAAACCACCCCGGAACCTGCCGTCCAGATCAGATTTGCGTCAGGTGCTATCTTCACAGTATTGTTGCCGGGATTAGGATTTGCTGCCTTCCGCGGGTCAAGAAATCCTCTCACTGTCGTTTTGCCGGGGTTGGTAATATTGTAATCAACCAGAACATCGCCTGCGCCGCCATAAGCGGTAATCCAGCCGCTGGCAATATAGCTGTTTATGAGTGTTGTTTTATTACCGTTAATGATAAGAGTTCCGCCTGTTATATCGAGCAATCCGAACATGCCTGTCGGATATCGCATTTGAAAATCTGCTGCGGTAATAGTGCCACTGTTAAGATATACATAGCCTTTCCCCGTTGTAGTGCTTGCATCATTGTAGCCAATGCCAAACATGCCACCGATATTAAACGTCCCGCCGTTCATATTCAGAGTACCTTGTCCCTTAAAGCCGATATATACGCGATCGGAAGTGGTTATGGTGCCGTTATCTATCGTAAAAATCCCTATATCATAAGCACCATAAGCCACTATGGCCCAACTATCGCTTGTTCCTGGTTTTGGTGCTACGGTAAGTATTCCGCCAGTCATGTGCAGATTGCCGGGCACACCATCTGAAACGGCCAGATATGTGCATCCTACAGACATACCGGTGTTAATGAGTGGGCCGGGCAAAGCGTTTATCTTGGCTTTATCCTGATAGTTTATATCAGGAACCCAAGCAGGCGACCAGTTGGTCTTAGTTGTCCACAGACCGTCGCCGATGCCATTGTTATCGGTCCACACTATGTCTAATGCTGCTGCAGAACCTGCCAGTATCAGAGAAAGAAAAATTGCACAAATTGAAACCAATACTTTTTTAAACATAAACAAAACCGCAAAAACTAATCACTGTTTTACGCATAAACTACCTTAAAAAGAGTCCAGTCTGAAAGTGTCAGCGAGCCGGTCTGGTTGAAGGTACAGGACTTATTTCGCCGCGAAGACCTCGACCGGCCTGATCGGTAAGCCATAAATATTCGTCACTGGGCAAAGGATACCCATCGAAATCCGGAGTTACAAACATATCAACGCCTCCCGGTCTGGGAGGATTATTGCTGACTTTAAAAATCGCAGTCCCTTCATCCACTTCGTCAAACATAGCCACATAAATCATATTTGCGCCAACGATAGAAATATCGGCGTATAACTGGTCCCATAAGAACTGACCGCCATTGCGCGGAATCTGGTTCAACGGACCGCCGTTGAGATTGTGCCAACTGAATCCCGGGAACATTACAGGCAGATAATCTTTGCCGTTATTGTTGCACCAGTTCTTGTCAGGCACACCCTTTGACGTAGCCCAGTTATTAACGCCGCTGGTATTTGAATATCTTCCAACCAGCCACGGACTTATAATGTCTCCCAGCAACAGTGTCTGCTGAAACCATGAATCGCTGTTTGTTCGCCAAGTGTCGTTTACGCCTAACATAACGACATTGCCGCCATAAGCACGGTCATTCTTAAAGAAATTGATAAGGTTATAACTTTCCTGTCCCTCATACGCTCGCCCAAAACCCAGACCCCATATAGCCACAACAGGCTTGCCGTTATGGAACATATAACCATGGTCGTTGGGGTCTTTGCCGACTTTCTTCGTATCGACGAGATACTGCCAGTCGGTTATGACTTTTGAGGTTTCGCCCGCATTAAGTCCAGACAAATCATACATCACTGCGTATTTTCTGCCGTACATATTTGCGCCGTCCTTGCAGTATGAGAGTACATCATTGCGGTGATTAAACGATGCGCTGCCGGGAGTCACTTCGGTTGCAAAACGCTGCAGATATACGCCGTCAATGCCATACTGCTGCATCCATTGAAAATGACGAAGCACAGTATTGCGATTATGTGAGCTGAATACGTAGTAATTATTGCCGTCGTAGAACGAGCTTGCCAGGAAATTCTCACCCGCGCTCATTTCGTTCATATCCGGCCACATATCGACAGTGCAGCTGCTCGGCGAAAAGCTACCGGGACCCCAGTGCACCCAGCCGCGACTGGTGCCGTCGCCTGGGCAGTTAAACCAGCCCTGATAGCCGCACATAATCTTGCCTACAAGCGAATAGTTGCTGTCAACCGCAGTGGTTGTGAAACTCCATATGCTGCCTTTTCTCCTTTTTGCACCATTGACTTCGTCAATTCGCCAATAATACGTCGTGCTTGACGCAAAGCTGCAGGGGTCGTCATAACTGGCAGCAGTGGTGTTTCCTTTGAACAATGCGTCTGTCTGTGCCATCCAATTGCCTGCGAGTATTGCATAGTCAAAAAAGTCCACAATATTATCATCGTTGACGCCTGCGTATGGCTCAGAACCGGCAGGGTTCTGCAACCAATAACCTGCGAGAATGGCAAGGTCATTATAATCAACCCGGCCGTCTCCATCCAAATCACCCGCGAGGCGTTCCGCAGTCGCAATGCTGTTTGCGTCTGTGCCCAAATATACATCATGTGAAACGGCGTCGTAGCCTGCTGTCCAGCTCAAAACCTTGTCCCTTGCCACATTCGCTGCACCGTTGGATGGGTCAGGGTTTTTGGCCAGCCCGGAAACTGTCGTAAAGCTCCAGACATCGCCTGTAACGGTGTTAGGGCCGTTTACTTCATCAATACGCCAATAATATGTGGTATTAAAGTCGAGCACGCCGGGGTCGAAAGTAGTTGCGGTCTGATTGTTCTGAAAGACAGGAGGATTAGAAATGCCGAAATAGACATTATGAGAAACCGCTCCATCTCCTGCCATCCAGCTCAAATTTGCGTCAGGTATCACATCCACAGCGTTGTTGGCAGGACTCGGACTTTTTGCCTTTGTCGGGTCAATATACGCCCTTATTGTGGTTTTCCCGGGATTGGTAATATTATAATCAACCGATACGGTACCCGTTCCGCCGGCAGCCTTAATCCAGCCGTTACCGACATAACCGTTTACAGTTGTTCGCTGGTCGCCATCCAGTATCAAAATGCCGTTGGTTATGTCGATGGAACAAGTCGATGTCATTGAAAAATCATGTGCATATATAGTGCCATCATTTAAATATACAAAAGCCGCACCTCCGGTGCTCCAGGCAAGTCCGAATCTGCCGGGTGCATTGATAGTGCCGCCGTTCATCGTAAATGTTCCGCTGCTTTTATAACCAATCCAGAGATGGCCGTTGCCTGCTGTTGTTTGCCCGAGGTTTATAGTGCCGCCGTTCATAGTAAAACTACCAGGTTGATTGCTTGCATCGTTACCTATCATCAGCCATTCACCTGCGTTAAGTGTCCCGCTGTTCATAGTCAAATTGGCGCCGCCGATTGCTCCGACACGTATTTGGTAACCAAGTGCCGTTGTTGGAGAGTTGATAAGGGGTCCGGATGTCATAGTGATACTGATGCCATCGGTTATTGCAGGAAGGACATTGCCCGACCAGTTTATCGGGTCAGACCAGAGATTATTTCCATCACCATTGTCCCACGAAACGCCAAAGACTCTCCCGCTCAGAGAGAATAATATTGCAAAAGACAGCCATAGTATTGTTCTATGCATAGTTACCATATCGCTGATTCACTTGCCAATACCTTCTCTCAATCCGAAAAAAAATAACCGGTTACGGCCATATACCGGTATCAAGCCAGCTTCCGCAGAATATGCTTAAATCCTTCATATCGACCGTGCCGTCCTGATTGAAATCGCCAGGAAGCGTCTTGTTAAGCTGGAAGCTGTCAATAACCGCTCCATTGGCGTTGGTAATCGAAGTCACCGTCAGATAGTTGCCGTTGATTGTAATACAAGTTGCCAGAGTGTTGTCGGTGTACGTAGTTACGAACAGTCCCGGAGAACCGGAGCCAGGCGGGTTGAATTCCGCACCGCCGAGGCCATTAGTTACATATACTGTCCCTTCGCCGTCATCCACCACAGCGCCGGCCTTTATCGATTTAGAACGTTCATACAGGTGATTATGACCTGCAAAAACCATATCGACATGATACGTGTCAAACAGCGGCCCCCATGCAGCGATGCAGTCTGTGCGATTTGTGTGCGTCGTATTTGTAGTGTACATAGGTGCGTGCATAAAGGCAAAAATCCACTTGATATTCGGATTGGCCCTTGCCGCAATCAAATCCGCTTCGAGCCAGGTAGCCTGCTGATTCAAATTCATTTGATAGCTCGACAGGCACACAAAGTGTGCATTGCCGTAATTAAAACTGTACACCCTGCCGTCATTACCTGATGTACCATAGGTCGGAAACGCCAAAGAATAAAAATTCATGTAATTGGTAGAAGCACCGGCGTCCTGTACTTCGTGATTACCCATTGTGGCCATAATGACTTTGGACTTTGAGAGGTTTGATTCAAGCCTAAAGAAGTCAGGCCAATAAACAGTCAAGGCAGTATTAGTAGGTGGAGCATCTTGTCCTGCCCAGACCGTGTCGCCTGTTTCGATCGCGAAATCGTAATTCTGCGCCAGTATCCAATTGCACAGTGCCTGATGGCGGGCGTAGTATTGGTTACTGCCGTTTGTGCTGCGCGGGTCGCCGTACACTGCAAAATTGAACGAGGTGATATTTGCGGCAGCCGTGGTAAATGTATTATCTGAACCGACTGTTCCGTCGGTGGAACGAATCCTGTAATGATATGTCATTCCCGGCGTAAGGCCGGTAAGTTCGACATGATGATAGTTTGTCACTGTTGGAACATTCACTGTCGAACCATACGAATTGGTCAAACCATAATCAACTGAACTGTCACCGGTTACAAGCGAATTATACCAGTTGACCACTATAGAATTTTTTGGGTCATTCCTCCACGAAAGATACGGATAAACTTCTGGTGGAGTTCCTGTCGTGAAGTTCCAGACATCGCCGGTCGTTGTATTACCGTCCTTTTCGTCAATTCTCCAGTAATAGGTGGTATTTGCGTCAAGTATTCCGGGATTAAAGCTCGTGCCGGGCTGATTGCCCTGGAATGCACCCGGGCTTGTTTTGCCGAAATATACATCGTGCGAAACAGCGCCGGCCCCTGCCGTCCACGACAGGGTTGCATTCAAAGACACACCGGTTGCGCCGTTGCCGGGGCTCGGATTAGTCGCCTTTAGCTGCGCCGCTGTGAAGCTCCAGACGGTACCGGTAATAACTGTATTTGAATCAATAACTTCATCAATCCGCCAGTAATATGTTATGTTTGCGGTTAGAGTTCCGGGATTGAAAGTCGTTCCGCCTTGATTACCCTGAAAAGTGCCCGGACTTGTCGTGCCGAAATAAACATTATGCGAAGCAGCGCCTTGACCTGCTGTCCAGCTTAATGTTGGATTTAGCGAAACATTTGTGGCGCCGTTTGCCGGACTTGGATTTGTTGCCTGTCCCGTGGTAGTTGTAAAGCTCCAGATATTTCCTGTAGTTACAACATTTGCTTCGTTCACTTCGTCAATTCGCCAGTAATAAGTCGTGCCATACGATAATGTTCCCGGATTAAATGTCGTTACTGTCTGATTTCCCTGGGATGTGCCAGGACTTGTTGTACCGAAATAGACATTATGTGAAGCCGCACCTCCGCCTGCTGTCCAGCTCAATGTTGCAGTAACTGCGACATTGATAGCGCCGTTTGCGGGAGAAGGACTGGTAGCATTAGGGTCGGCAAAATAACCCCACACAGTGGTTTTGCCTGAATTTGTAATGTTATAATCTCTCATTACCGTTCCCGAGCCGCCATAAGCGACAAGAAGCCCGCCCGAAACAAAACCATCTATAGCGGTAGTCTGGTCGCCATTAAGAATCAGTGTGCCGCCGCCGATATCCATCTTGGCGGTAGCGCCGCCGCTTCTATTCATAAGCAGGCTCGCTGCTCTGATAGTGCCGCCGTTAAGATTTACCGTTCCTGTGGCGCCTGCCGTATCAGCTATGGTCAGATTGCCGACAGCATTGACGTCGCCTCCCGTCATATTGACTGTGCCCTGGCCTAATTGGCCCACAAAGAATGTTGTGTTTATATTGAAAGTCCCGCTGTTCATCACCAATGTACCGTTATCCCCGACACTGGCTCCCATTGTTATATATTGAGCGAGCATCAATGTTCCGCCATTAAAGGTTAAGATACCGCCGCCGGGTCCGCCGAGAGTAAACTGATATGCATCGGCATTATCGCCTGCGACAAGCACCGGGCCTGTGGCCGATTTACTTCCTGCTTTTACATTGTTTATGCCGTCCGGTGCCAGAATATGAGGCACGTAGCCGAGATTCCAGTTACCGGCAGTGTTCCAGTTGCTTGTGCCGGCTCCGCCGGTCCATTGATTATATACTACAGCTGAATATGCGCTGCAGGTCAGGCATACAACCATAACGAAAGCCGAAAATGCTATTTTCTTAATCATTCTGATACCCCAGATTAAAAAGAGTTTATAAAACTACTAATTTTATTACGAACTGCTCATCCAGTTTCCAGCCATTATGGCAAAGTCCTTGAAATCGACAACACAGTCGTCATTAAGGTCTACCAAAGGTTTATCAAGACATCTTGACGGATAAAGTCTGATATCATCGAAATAAACCGTACCTGAGCCGCCGACTTGGGGATTTGACCTGCTGCCAAAACCAATATAGAACTTCTTGACATTACTCAGATTTACCCCTGTAAAGTCCGACAATTTAATTCTCCAGGCCTGCCAATCAGCAGCCTTAACTATATTAGGGTCGCTGTTTGTAATCACAGCGACAGGATGACCGTTGCTATCTTCAAGAGCCGCATACATCGGCACAGCGGCATTGCCTGCGTTGCCCTTGAACCAGATGTCAATCGCCAGTACACCGTCTATAGTCCAGTTAAAATCAACAGCGGCATCCTGCGCCTCTGAATAATACGGTGCACCGCTGTTGTTATAATCGAACTTCATCGTTTTGGCTTTATCGTGGCCGCCGGTTGTTGCAAGTGATAACGTTGCGCCTGTTCCGGCTTTAGACCATGAAGTTAGCATAGCGTTGGTATCTGTATAGCTCTCAAAATCGTCAACAAGAGCGTTATCGGCAACCGTGAACTGCCACAAAGCGCCTTTATAAATATTTGGTTCGTTGACCTCATCGATACGCCAATAATACTTTTGGCCCAATCCGAGGCCTGTCGGCTCAAAGCTGTTCGCGTCACGAGACTGCCGGCCTTTATAGATGCCGGGTGTGGAAGTGTTTGCGTCCAAAATAGAATTTGCGTCTGTTCCGAAGTATACATCATGCCACACTGCGCCGTCGCCCTGTACCCATGTGAGTACAGCATAGGGAGGCGCATCCGTGGCATTGTTGGCCGGATAGGGAACTTTGGCTTTTGTCGTGTCAACAGCTCCTGTTACTATTGTTTTAACGCCGTCATAGGACACATTTACAATACCCATACCGCCATAAGCGACAATATAACCATTGTCTATATAACTCTGCACTGTTGTTCTCTTGTCGCCGCTTAATACGAGCGTACCGGGGGAGTTTATATCGAGTTTTCCAACGCAGCCCGTCGGCGTGGACATATCAAAGGCTCCTGCCACATTAATGGTGCCGCCGTCAAGATTTACATAGCCCTTACCTGCAAGGCCGCCGGCGTCGTTGTTGCCGATGCCGAACTTGCCGCCAATATTTATCGTGCCGCCGTTCATATTTAAGGTGCCTGTTCCTTGGAAGCCGACAAACACGCGGTCGGCGGTAGTTATAGTGCCGCCGTCCATCGTAATTGTTCCGTTATCGGCAGCGTCATAGGCCACTATTATCCATGTGTCGCCCGGTGCAGTCCCTACAGTAAGAGTTCCGCCGGTCATGCGAAAAGCGCCGGTTCCGCCGTTTCCAACGACTACCCAATTTGCCACCGCAGCGGTGCTGGCATCAATAAGCGGGCCGGGTAACTGGTTGATTTTGGTCTTATCGACAATAGTAGGCAGAATCCCACTTGTCCAGTTGGCTGGCGTCTTCCAGAGGCCGTCGCCGCTGGTGTTCAGCCAGAACAAGTCCATGGCTGATGCACTACCTGCCAGAGCTGTTAGCAGAACAAAAACTATCACTGTAAATAATTTATTAGACATGATAAACCTCCGCAAATATCATTTATATTTTTCCTGCATAACAAATGCTTTACATTTTAATAAATACAAAATACCTCTGTCCTGGATTCCCAGTTTTAAATGCCGTTTTATTAATTATAAATAACAACTCGAATAGGCAGGTTCTTTTTAAACCTGCCTATTCTTTCTTTTATTCTGACAGTTATTTTTTTCTTCTAATCAGACTCAGCACGCCAAAACCAAGCAGACAAATGGTTGCCGGTTCAGGAATGGCTATAACAGTAGTTCTATTTGTTCCTGAGTTATACGTAGCCTGGATGGTGCCGTTTTCAAGTGATGTAATGATTTTACCGGCGGTAACGAACCCGTTGACTGTGGCGGTATCATTACCGATAAGCTGCAGTACTCCGCCAGTAATGTCTATACTGCCTGCCTTTGCATACGGCATCAGCAGGTCATTGGCGTATATTGTGCCGGCATTGAGGTACAGCTTTCCATCAGCCATCGCGTTGACATCGGCAATTCTCAGGTTACCAGGGTTGACCGATATAAGGTCGATCGTCCCGCCATTCATATAGACGGTGCCTATCCCTTTTTGCCCAATGAAAAGGTGGGCATTGTTAACGAACAAACCGGTTTTAATGGTACCGCTGTTCATATAGAGAACACCATTTTCGCCTTGGTTGGCACCCATAGTAAGGTACTCAGAAATATTCATGGTTCCGCCGCCGATTACGAGTTTGCCTCCATTTGTGCCGCCTAAAGTAAACTGGTCGCAGGCCACGGTAATGCCGGCAGTGATGTCTGGACTGGTAATTGTGTACGGCGCACTGCCAAATGCCTTGCATCCACCTTTGGAATAATTCGGGTCCTGCACGCCCGGCTTATCCTTCGCGGTTGGCACAATACCATTGTTCCAGTTGGTTGTCACATTCCAGGCAGCGCCTTCTGCGCCGCGCCATTCGGAGTATACAGCGGCTCCAAAGGCACTGCTGGCTAACACCACCAGCAAAAATAAAGTTAATACACAATACATTTTTTTCATTTTCCTACCTCCCTTAATTAAACATTAAAAAAATCGCGACTTTTTTTAACACACTACTTTGTAAAACTTCTTCTTACTTTTTTAATATGCCAAAACTGTCTATCACAATATCATAGTTGACCTTTATTGTACTATGTAAAAAAAGCCTTGTCAAGCCTTTTTAAGCATATATTACCAAATTTATACAAATTTTATGACAAAACAGCTTATTAAAGACAAAAGCCACTTTATTTTAGGTCTAAAAACAAGGCCAAATTGGTCTAAATAATTATCGCTTTTACGGCCATATACCATTTTCCAGCCAATGTTCTGTCAGAATACCAACATCCTTGAAGTCCACAATTCCATCACAGTTAAAATCACCAAGCGGACAAGCGAAGCTTGTAAGGGTGCGGTATGTCTGTATAATGTGATTCGGATATACATCTACAACACGGAAACCCGTTGTATTAACATCTTGGTTCCCTAACGGACAGGTGCAGGAATTGGTCGTAATAATTTCAAGGTCGCCATCACGAACATATGCATTCACGTGGTAATGTCCTGAGAATACAGCTTTTACTCCGTATTGATGGAAAAGGTCCAGAAGCTGTTTACGGGGACCATTACCAGCAGTGCCAAGGGGCATATTAAAGGTTTGATCACCCTCAGTAGTGCTGACAAGACACAGCGAAATATGCATAAACACAATTATGTTGTCATAGCCGCTTGCGCCCTGAAGCGTTGTCGTCAGCCAATTCATTTCCTCGGCGGCCTTGTTAGGATCTGTGAAGCCCGTTGGGCTTTTCAATACCATTGAATCAAGGCAAATAAAGAGGTTATTGCCGTAGGTGAAAGAGTACCACGGATTGTTATTGTCGGGAGGATAGCCAAAATTTGTCCGCCAGAATGCATAATCAGATGCGGTTGGCGTGTCGCCGATATCGTGGTTGCCGGGGAGGTTGTAAAGCAGAATACTCGGATTGAGTCCCGCAGCATAAGTTTTATATTCGTTAACCTGAGCCATATTACCTTTGGCATTCACAAGGTCGCCTGTAACAACCAGAAAGGCCGGATTAACCTTATTGACCTTGCTTACCGTTTGCTCCCATAAGGCAGGTGAAGTCGGGCACATTTCCATCTGCGGGTCTGTTGCCTGAACGAAGGTAAAGTCCGGTTCGTCCTTATCAACATAGAACGTATCAATCGCAGTGCCGTTCGGCTGAACAGCCTGAAAGGTCAGCGAATTGCCGTCGATGCTGATTTTGCAGAAATCGAACGTTTGGGCCGTGATAACTATATTCGGCTGGCCGGATACCGGGGTGTATAGCGGAGCTCCTCCGCCGCCGGTGGTTATATGATGAACGCCGTTGACAACCGCACGGGAATAATAGTGGTTATGACCGGCAAAGACAATCTGCACACCATACTGTTCACAGAGTGGCTGAATATGTGCCTGAACATCGGTATCATTTGTGTGACCACCGCTGCCGCTTGGAGAGGAAGACCAGCCCGGATTATGAAGTACGATAAACTTCCACGGTTTGGTGCTTGTACTTAGATCGTTTGCAAGCCATGTTAATTGCGCCCCGTTCGGGTCGCTGTAATTGGCGCCATATAGGTCGAGAACAGCAACATGTGCCGGGCCGTAATCGAATGACCAGTAATGTGCTGAAACATAAGGATACGGCCAGTATTTTGCATAATAAGTAGCGCTGCCGCCATTGTATTCGTGATTGCCCACACAGCCCTGGATAGGCAGAGTCGCCTCTGTTTGCAGTTGTGCCGCATAGGAACGATTGAAAAATTCATTAGTCCAATTAGTTTCCGCGTCAGCTTCAACCCAGTCTCCGACGTGCAGCAGCATAGTTTGAAAATCAGGGTCGCCGGCAATTACCGAGTTCATTCCTGCGCAAACTGTGCTGTGATCAGCGGGGAAAGTTCTGGTATCGCCATAAGCGAGGAATTTCACGCTCGTTGCGCCAGAGGCCGGAGCTGCCCGGAAAGTGCCGTCGGCCCAACCCGTGGCGGTGGTAACCCGGTAATAATACTTTGTACCGGGCGTCAGACCGGCAATCGTATACTTATGTTGGTGGTCGCTGCCATATTCTGTTGTAACAGTCGAGCCGGTTGAATAGTTCGGGTCAAGCCCCCACGCCAGAGTACAGCTTTGGGTGCTCGCAAGCTGCCACAACACCGTCATCTTCGTATTATCGCCGGGATAAATAAGATACGGCCCCTTGGTCAGATTTGCTGACGGTATCAGCGTTGTAAAGCTCCAGACCGCCCCTTTAACTTTGGCGGGTCCGTTGACCTCATCAATTCGCCAGTAATAGGTAGTGCCTGCCGCAAGAGTAGGCGGATTGTAGGTCCTCCCTACCTGATTGCCTCTGCCCGGTAATACGCATGGATCACTAGTGCTATTTACGTCGGCGAAACTGGTGCCGAGATAGACATCATGTGTAGGATTGCCTGCGCCTGCCGCCCACGTAAGGGTTGGATTCAGGGAAATATTCGTTGCGCCGTCGGCAGGAAATGGATTTGAAGCTTCAGGCAAACCCAAAGTGGCCGTTACTGTAGTCTTGCCGGCATAGACAGTGTCATACTCAGCAACTATTGTGCCCAAACCGTTATAGGCAGAAATTGTATTGGCATCTGCCAGAGCCCTGATAGTCGGCACAACATTACCGTCTATTATCAGCATGCCGGTACTGATATCCATTTTCGCCGTGCCCGGTCCCATTGTAAAAATATGGGCGTTAATCATGCCGCCGTTGAGATATACATTACCGGTGGTTCCTGTGCTGTTGGCGATAATAAAGCTTCCCGGAACGTTAATGTCGCCCGCAAATATTTTAAGAATGCCTTTTGTTCCTGTGTAGCTGTGGGCAATATACAAATTGCCGCTGCTGGGCGTTGTAACGCCGAGCTTCAGACTGCCGCCGTCCATATAAAGTTCGCCGCTTCGAACACTCGAACTGTCCCAGCCGATATATGCGGACGTGCCGATATTAAGCGTTCCGCCGGTTGTGATTCTAAGCGTGCCATAAGTCGTACCGCCTGATGCTCCGCCGACACGAACGGTAGCTGCCGTCGGACTCGGGCTGTTTGTTGACACAAGCGGCCCGTCAGTTTCGCCAGAATTCATCATAATTTTGGCATCATCACTTAAAGTCGGACATGCACCCGAACTCCAGTTTGCCGGAGTAGCCCAGCTTTTATCGGCCCCGCCGCCGCCGCCCCACGTGACTGATGCTGCCCGAACGTTCCCAACGAGCGCACCTGCCAAAATCAGAGAAACCAAAAGACAAGATCTTTTGCACATAAAAGTTCTCCTATAAAGTAATGTCGCCATTAAATTTATTTTTCACAAAAACGATTTCAGGGCCAAATCCCTGTTCTTTAGCCAGTTTCCCGCAAATTTTGCTATCGACTATTTACCGCTATCACTCTAATGTCAAAAGCCCAAACCACTGCTGAAAATTAAGTGACATTAAACACCAAACCTTACTCTTAACCATTCTCACAAAGTCTCGCGGATATTATAACTGTGCCGTTTGGCCACGCCAAAACTGGTACTGAAAATGAGTTATTATTCCAAAATTTTTTGCAAAGAGCATCCACTGCGTTTTGGCTGATTTACCAAAACGTACTTGTTTGACTAAAAACAGGCAAGCCCGGTTGGGCTTGCCTGTTCGTTTAAAAAATCGTTGTTGTAACGCTTACTTCTTGCGTCTGATTAAACTCAATGCACCAAGACCGAGCAGGCAAACTGTTGCAGGTTCTGGTACATAAAGCTTCGTATATGTACCGTCAAAACTCTCCTGCAATGTACCACCCAAAGCTGTAATCCAGCCCTGGGTAATATACCCTGTGATAGGAGCATTAAGGATAGAACCCGAACCTGTCAGGTCGCCGAGGATTTTAAACATGCCCGTGTCGCTTATCTGCAGCAAAGCGGTACCGGTACCCATCGACAAAGCGTTTGCGGTAATTGTGCCGCCGCTCAGATACACATCGCCAGTTACACCTGTATTTTTGCCTATTTTGAAACTCAAGCACTCAATGGTGCCGCCGGTCATCCACATATACCCGTAACAACCATTAGCTGGATTACCGGAATTTCCATTTCCTATCGCAATGCTCCCTTGACCCCACAACGCCTGAATGTCGCCGCCATTCATATAGAACAGGCCGTTTCTGCCGGCGCTGCCCGTTGCTGCGCTGTCGGAGCCAACCGACATGAATCCACTTCCGCCACTAACATACGCTGTGGTGCTAAATGCGTCTCCTATTGTCAAAGTACCGCTATCCATCTCCAAGGCTGCCGGAATCCCCGTAACAGAGGAGGTATTGGGGGTTGTTGAGCCAACACGCAATTCGCCTGTTGCGGCATCGCCATCCGCGATAATAACGCTGTCAACCGCACCGCTGCTATTGTATGACGTAGCACTGGAACCATATAACGTTACTCCCCTGCAATGAGTCGCATCGTCGTTTGCCGGCACTGTTCCAAGAGCCCAATTGGTTGCGGTAAACCAATCCTGGGACGTGACAGGGGGTGATCCTGAGGTCCTCAGTGCTGTAGTTTTCCACTGGTTTTGGACAACCGTATTTAAACCGAACGCACATGAAGACACACCAAGAATCAACAATAAAACAACTAACTTCTTCATAATTCTTTCCTCCAAAAAAAACATAACTAAAATTTTACTTTTTTCACCGTCATACTACCCAATAAATTATTAATTATCCTCCGACCCGCTGTCGAAGTGTTAATTTTACCGACATAAGAACTTTTTAACTCTAAAAACAAGTCCTTGTGTCCCAAAAACATCTAATAGTTTAGCACATCTTACCAAAATTGTATCTATTTTTTTTGATTGTGTCAAGCCTTTTTATCATTTTTTATCATTTTTTTTGCAAAATTATTCAAATTTATTCAACCACTCCTTGACAGCCATATAGGCGAGAGGTATAATTGGTATGTTGTATTGGTTTATTGTTAACCTTTATGGGCTAAAATTTTATTTTGTAAACCAAATTATTAGAAGATAAATAATGACCAAAATAAAGCAGATTCAATCTATTCTTGAGCGTCGTATACGGCACGGAGATTATCTTCTGACAGGTCTACCTGCAGAACGAGAGCTGTCACGAGAAGTTGGAGCATCTCGTATGACTGCCCGAAAAGCAATAGAGCGGCTGATGGAAAAAGGTCTTCTTGACCGGCAGCCTAACGGCAGATTAATCGTCCGTCGCGATATCACAGAGGGGTTGCTTACGTTTGCTTTTCTGGTTCCATCAACATCATCCGGTAATATCGAACGGTGGCGTCTTGCTATCGAAACGGTCGCTAATGAATCTCACGCCCGCGTACGCACTATTCTTTATGTGCACTGGGATGACCCTATGCTGCTCGAGGCAATCGAAAATTTTGACGGTGTATTTCTGTTTCCAAGCGGAGAAGAAATGCCTGCACGTATCATTGAACGCCTGCAGGAAACAGGACGCTCACTCGCTATTCTCGACAGAGACTTTACTGCTTACAGCATCACCTCGGTATGCCTGTTTCCACCTTTATTCACGCAAAGATTATTAGATAAGCTCGGCGAATTAGGTCATCAAAATGTCGATTGTTTTAACGTTCAGACTGTTGACCCCATCATTACAAGCAGAATTGAACAGTGGGATTTGTGGCGAGCAACCCATCGGATTAGCGGCGTGATACATAATGAGCCGGTACAGCCTTATACACCTTACGAAGCTCAATTGACATGGGCATACAGCCATATGTGCAAAATACTCGATAAAAACAATCTTAAGGCAACCGCGTTGTTCTGCACAACCGCCATCGCAGCCATTGGCGCTATCAGAGCGTTGCGCGACAAGGGTATGAAAGTTGGTGAAGATATCAGCGTCTGCACAATAAATGATGAAGGTTTAGCTCGCTATCTTTCGCCATCATTAACCTGTATTGAAATGCCTGACCCAACGCCCTATATCCGGATGTGCATCGAACGGATGCAATCGACGGAAAATCATGAATGGATCGGTTCATTACTCATCCAGCCGAGCCAGCCTCAACTGTTTATAGGTGAATCTACCAGTCCTGCCAGGACCGCTGTTTAAGCATATATTATAACACTCCAGATTTTGTCAATAGTTGAAACAGCCTCAGTTTTAGTGTATCCTCTTCTAAAATGTCAAATTGGAAAGTGTACAGCGATGTCAAATAATAAAAATCGATATAATAAAATGAAATACAACCGCTGTGGACAAAGCGGTCTGTTACTCCCTGCAATATCTCTTGGCTTATGGCATAATTTCGGCGGCATAGATGATAT
>Ga0187886_1000457_pt1 | contig 48885 bp, 42 predicted proteins | sample June2016WEW_20_1_FD_133001 | JGI IMG/M metagenome (GOLD analysis project Ga0187886, IMG submission 133001) | Peatland microbial communities from SPRUCE experiment site at the Marcell Experimental Forest, Minnesota, USA - June2016WEW_20_150 | ecosystem: Environmental > Terrestrial > Soil >... | reverse complement strand
TTCGTGCTCCTCATTGCTAGAAAGGTAGTAGAATGCGCCAGGTTCAAGGATCTGGGTCTTGCCAGACGCCACGTATTCTGCTTTGCCTTGAAGGATATACGCCATCTGCACAAACGAGTGCCTGTGGGAGACTCAAGTCGACTATCCTCGTCCCGGACATTGACAATTGAACCTCGCGTGTAGCTGAACTGGAGCGACTATGTACGTCTTCTAGGTGCGTGAACTGTTGCACAGAACGACTCGGACCATTTCGAAATGTGTTGACATGGCCATTCCTATGAGGGATTTGACGCAGGTGAAGAAGATAGGATGGAGAGCCATCGTTGACGTCCTCAGTAATGCTGGCGAAGAGGATTCAACCTCGCTCGATTCTTCAGCGCAAGAGAAGATATCAGACTGAGCGATGACACACCGACCTCAAGATTCGGGGAACCGGAAGAAAGAGGATCGGCGAAAGAGGACTCTGTCGAAAGCCGAACTGGACGCAATGCTCGACCTTCACGAGTTCCGGGGATTGAAATAGCGGACATGCATAGCCGAGAAAGCAAACCTGGAAGAACCAGATCTAGCCTTAAACCCACAAGCGAGCTAGAGACCAAGACAGACGCTCAGTACAGAACCGAAGCTACCGAGTCTAGACCCAGTTCGAAAAGCTTCTCCTTCCGAGGCTTTCCTACAGCATCAAGTCCACGCTCGCGATAGTATTCTCCCAGCATCTGCTCCAGCTCTACGATCTGCCCTCTCACGGGCCCTTCGTCTACAGACTCCTCCAAGAATCTCTTCGGCAAAGTATCATCTTCTTGAGTAGCGCCCATTCTCACATTGAAAGACCTCTGGGTGAGCCATATCCTCTCTCCTGCTCTCAGGAGCTCGTCGAATGACATGTCCCATCCAGTGACCGCGCTGTACGAGTCGGAAAGGAACTTGAGCGGCACTCTTCCCCAGAAAACGAAGAACTTACAGACGCCTACCGAGTCCATGGCACAACAGACGTCTTGATACACTTTGGTCATACGTCCCTTTTCCTCTGTTGACAGACCATCGTAGGACCGGTTCCAAGGCAGTTCGGGACTGAGCATGCCCCTCTCGTTCATGAACGGCGAACCACGATTGTGACATGCGCCTCGATTCGAAGTCGCGTACGCGACTCCCATCGATTTGAACTTGCGGGGATTATGCATAGGGAAGCTCAGGCCCTTTGCATGAATGGCAAAACGCTCGGATCCTCCGCCTATGATGTGAGCAGCGCTCAGGACGCCTTCACCCAGAGTTGCGCCTAGACCTTCTCTCTTTCCAATGAGCTCAACCATCTTCACAATTGCGTCCGGGTTCCCCCACTCCAAGTCGACACCGGCACTATCTGCGATTAGACCATGTTCGTGACATTCCATCGCGAACGCGATCGCTCCTCCAGCGGACAGAGTGTCTATTCCCAACCTGTTGCAGATGTCGTTGGCCTTTGCTATGGATTCAAGGTTGCTATTCATGCACAACGAACCAAGGGCTGCCATGGTTTCATATTCAGGGCCGGGTCCTTCCATTGCGTACGGACTGCCTGCGACCTTCACATGCCTGCCACATGCAATCGGACACGCAAAGCACGCCTTCCGCTTGACCAAGATGGTTTGCGTCATCGTGGCACCATCTATCTTCGCCGCCTCAGGAAAAGTCCCCCGTGTCCAGTTCTTCAAGGGCAGATTTCCGGTCTTCTCGAATGCAAGCACCCCAGCAGCGGTACCGTTGTCTCTGAATGCCTTCGTGTTGGGTAACGCGGTTTTTATCGCATCTTCTCTGATCTTCTTAAGCCTGGATTCATCTGCCACCCCAATCTTGCCGGTACCTCTAACAGCGATGGCCTTGAGGTTCTTTGATCCCGCAACTGCACCCATGCCGGTCCTGCCTGCGACTCTTCCCTCGTCGCTCACTATGCAGGCTATCTTCACGAGTTTCTCGCCCGCCGGACCTATGCAAACCATAGTCGTGCCGTTGTCACTCTTTTCACGAATAGCGTCGAACGTGGCGAAAATATCCTTGCCCCAGAGACGCTCCGCATTGTTGATCTGTACCTTGGCGTCGTTTATTGAGACGTAAACCGGGCTCTCACTTCTCCCCTGAATGACAATTCCATCAAAGCCGGCTCGCTTCAAATCAACCCCCATCGAGGCAGAGAAGAGCGCTTCCCCCCAAATCCCGGTCAACGGCGATCTGGAGACCACCGTAAGCTTGTTCCCACACGGGACTGTAGAACCTGTCAAAGGCCCCGTCATGAAGATCAGTCTGTTCTCAGGGTCAAACGGACCAGTATCCGGCCCAACTTCGCCAAACATTATGGCTGCAGCGTAGCCTTCGCCGCCAATGAAACGCCTAGCCAGCTGATAGTCCAGATTCTCGAAGAGAATCTTGGATCTTGACAGGTCGATGCGAAGGATTTTTCCGGCGTATCCCCCGATCAAGATCGAATCGATCCGAATTGAACCCATTCTGACTTAAGTCTTCCGAGATATTGAGAAAGAGTAGGCAACGTCGACTCGGCAAGATGCTTTGTCATAGATTCGTCACATACATGTGAGCTCGCGGGATCACGATGTTGATGTCACCCTTGTCGAGGTCACCCTGTCGTCCAACGAAAACGTGGTTTGCGTAGAACCGAACATGATCCATATCCACCGCGAGTCATGGACCGCAAATAAGGAAGGAGGTGATCAGCAAGAAGGAGACAGGCGAACGAAACTGGAACAGTTGCCCCGGGCGTACATGTTCCCTTCATGCGACTACGCACACAAGCCATAGGTCGTCGATTCTTGATGCTCCTGTGGCCTAGCAACTGCATCGCATGTAGGATGTCTTTGGTTCTGTGGTACTCGCTTGTCTACGCCTCACGAAGCTGTCCTTGCGAAGAGGGACGCGCACCTAGTGGAGTGCGAATCCCGGCGGATTTGAACATGGGACAATCAGACGACATTTGGTACTGCAGATTACCCATAGACTGACGACATGAACTCTTGCAGTCGACATAGCACTTGCAGCATCTAGGCAGTCCTTTGCTTGGGTCTCGGAGGACAGAATAGAGAGAGACACCTGCCTGAGGCAAGCTAGCGGGCGATCCCTAGGATCTTATCCAGCTCGTCAACAATTACTCTAGGTGATCTGCCTCTTACAAAATAGTAAGGTCTATTCCTAGCAAAGTCAGTGACGAACGCAGCTCTCCTGCGCCTATGCTCATAATCGTCTAATATAGGCATGGGGACTCCGCTCGATATGAGGCTTCGCGGTATGTAGAAGTCTTCTAGGCAGTGGAAGGTCTGATACTCCTTCTCGAAGCTCTCCATTTGTCCCACGAATGTGTCGAAGTTTCCGTCTATGCTCGGAAGCACTATCAGATCGGCGTTCGTTGGTCCCTGGTGGTGCTTGAAGGTGGGAACGGCCTCGAAGAATTTGTTCACACCTTGCATGGGGGGAGGCTTATCGATCCTCTCAGCTCCTTTGGGCGTAGTGCCCCTCCGGAACACATCTTTGGAACCCGAAACGATTCGTCCCTCTCTATTGCATATGAAACTCTCACCTGCGACTACTTCGCCGCCTCGCTTGGCAACCTCTAATAGCGACATGGTCTTGCCGTGGTTGTCTTCCCCGCTCATGAACACTACGCACCTGCCTCCATAGTAGCAGGCTGATGCATGGAACGTGAACAGATCGCTCTCTTCGAGAGCCTTCACAAGTAGCGCGATGAAGATTTTCTGCACTTCGCCTTCTGAAAAAGCTCCACCCATTAGCAGTTTGCCATTTTCATACCTCAGGCTCCTCTCTCCTTTCATTGTCCAAATCACGTCAGGCTCGGACTTCGTTGGTTCTTTTGAGATCTGAACTTCACCAAGTCTATAAGCAAGAAAAGTTGGGTCGTTACCCACAACGTTTCGAATCTCTTCATCAGAAAAAGCATCCACCCGAATGCTAGCTTTTTGTATCGTAATCTCCTCAGAGAGTTTTGACATCGGAACATTCCACCCCTGACCGTTTTCACTTGACTGGGCGTTCTGGTCTACGCAGATGCAGAAAAACTTTGGGATGAGGAAGGCAACAGTGCCCATGCCTCGCGCAGATTCCATCACAACCCTATCATCCAAGTTGGGCCTTGAAGCTAGGCCATCTATGTTCGTGAACGCGAGCCCGAGTATGATGCCTCCCGGGTACTTATGGCCGCTCGACACTTCCATTTGCCAACATGTATCTGAACCTCACCTTGCAGCTTCACTCGCTAGCTTGCTTCGGCCAACCTTGTTCTAGTAGGTTATGCTTAGGTTTCGCAAGTCCAACTAGTCGCTCCCGTACACAGTCCTGCTGAATTCTTCCACAGCCTCATTCGCGGCCCATATATTCTGGGGTGGGACGTCACCTTGTATGGCATGATTTGAGGCGACGACGTGTCCCGGCGCTAGTGCGTATATGACCCTTCTTACCCAATCCCTGATCTGATCCGGCGTGTATCTGACCAAGACGGCTTGCGTGTCTATGCCGCCCCAGAAAGTCATTATCCCCCCGTAGTCTTTGCGAAGCCTCTCAGGCTCCATATGAAATGTGTACGGCGTAATCTGTTGGCCTATCATGTCTAATCCTACCTCCGCGAGGTCCTTAACGTAGAGGTGGATCGAGCCACATGCGTGAGCAAACGTTCGTGCCTCTGTGTACTTCCTTACAAGTGCAAGACTCTTCTTCAGGTACGGCAGGACGAACTCCCTGAAATCCTCAAGGGAGATCATTGGCCCATGCTGTGTTCCCAGATCACCTGGCGTCACGCTCACCCTATCAACGTAGTCGCCAACTTGGTTAAGATAGATCTCGGCGAGGTCCTTGCTTATCTCCCATAACCTTGTCGCGAAGGCGTGATAGAAGTCAGGGTCCCTCTTGATATCCATGAGCCACTTACTGAAACCGCGAACACGATAATGCTGTTCTGCGGAATATGCGAACCCTCCGCCCGATATTGCATAATCCGTTTCTTCATGCATCTTCTTGGCGATCTTGCGCGCCTCGTCCGCCTTCTCCTCCAACGCCACTCGCGTCTTGTTGTCGTCGGTTCTAGGCCAGTAAGGGTATTGCTCTATGTCCTTCAATGTCTTCAATTTCGCTCCGGGTTGCTCATCCTCCGGCGCCAGCATCATGCGTCGAACGCCTTGCCTACTCACACCGTACCCTGGCTTCCACAAGACGCCGCAGCCGGTTTGAATCCACCCGTTTGGAAGATACTGCCAATCCTTCGGGTCGCCGTAGGTACTCCAGCTGGTCCGCGGGAGATACCTGAAATCGCAGTTGAACTTCTTCAGAATACGTTCGTCAACCTTCGTGTAGCCCCATATAGGATCTGGTTGAGGGTCAAGGTATCGCGCCACGCCCACATAGCTTGCTATGGCTTTAAGGCCGTAGGGCTCCTGATCCAATGGCGAGCAAGAACCAAAGCCGCCGATAAATTCCTTGCACACTCTATCCGGCCACTTGGCAGGATGAGAAGATACCCTGTACCATCTCTCCCTAGGCGTCATCATGATATCTGACAGACTCTCTTGGATGCCTCATAACATCACGACCCTAATGTGTCTTCGGGGACTCGTCGCTTGTGCGAGTGATGTCAAAGTCGTCTCCCATCTTTGCCTTGATCGTGTACGCACCCACAAACAAATCGGAGTTCAGATCCTGACTCTCACACCGTACGATTCAGACGGATCATAGGTGTACATCATCTATTCGTATAAGCGACTCTTCTTACGTATTTCACATAGCTTAGGCCTGCTCTCATGGGCGTCACAAATCTTGTGGAATATCGATGTTGAACCGCCGGGGGAAGCGTGATTTGTGTGTAGGTGTCTTCTCAAACTCTACTCTGCTTAGCACATTGGGAGTTTTGACTATTTTGTCAATTACCGCGTCCATTGAGGCTACGTCAGTTCCCTCGACCGAGGCAATGGCGTTTGGTGTGCAAATCCACACAGGATGTCTACCAGAAGGCTCAATGTTTCTGCGTCTTCTTTGAGAATGCTGTCACGAGCGTAGCGAGTACAATTAGGAGGCCGCCGACGCTTTGATAGATGCTGAGGGATTCTGTGAATACTACGGATGCTGCGATGATGGATGTTACTGGCTCTATTGAACTGATAATGGAGGATCGGGATGGCCCGATGAGTCGTACTCCCTGAAAGAACGTCGTTATTGCGAGAGATGAGGAGAGAGAGATGAGGAGCACCCATATCCAAGCTTGAAGGCTCCATGAAATGTTGATGCCTCCCGTAAGTGAGTTGGATAGGAGGAAGGTTAGCGCGGCTGCGCCCGTCACGTAGAAGGATGCGACTTCGCCGCTGACGTTTCTTAGAACCTTGGTGCTCACGAGGATGTATATGGTGTAGGTGACGGAGGCTCCCAGCGCCATTAAAACGCCAAGAAGCACAATATTGCCAGCGGGGTTGGCTACAAGGCCTAAACCAACTAGTGCCAGGGTGAGGCATAGGGCGAGCGTGAGGGACATCTTCTCCCAGCCCAAGACTAAGGAACCGGCTACCACAAAGGGCGGGTACGTGTAGAGGATCAAAGCGACGACTGAAACCGGAATGTAGAGCAGCGAAGTGAAGTAGAGAGTCGATTGGGCGAAGTACCCGACCGCCCCCAAGACTAGCAAGACCAGCAACTGGTTCCTTGCAGGAATCACGTGTCTACCAGTTACAAGGAGAAATACACCCATCGCAAGGAACGCTATGACAAATCTGACTAGGAGTAGCTCTCGAACGTTGACGTTGTTCTGGTAGGCAAGACGAGCGAAGATCGGCATAAATCCGAAGGAGATCGCAGAGCATAGGACGAGGGCGTTGCCACGCCAATGGCGCTTCACGGAAATCATCCCGTACGCTGGGTCTGGACTTGATGCGGACGTTTCGGGCAACTCCTTCTAACGTGTCTCCTAGTCGGCACCTATCGTCGTTTCCTAACTTCCCGGAGGGCACCGCTTACTACGAGGCTTTAAGCTCTAGGGAATCAGAGTTCTGATCAAGTGCCCTCTTCGTGGTGATCATGAGCCGACTGTTGTGATGAGGGTCTCGTTTGGATGAAGTCTAGGGGACCACGCGAACAAAAGGAACGCGTTTCGGGTTGCTGCATTTCCCGACAACCCGACTAGGAACGGGTTGGTCGCCGGTAGGAGTCGGGCAATACCTGCACTACTACATTGGTTTGGTTGGAAGGCACCTACTCTCTCCAGAGAATCGGGCGCGTTTCGAGAGATGGCGGGATAGACACGCGAAATACGGTGCGTGGCTGCGGCAACACCACTCACACCCGACGACATAATCTGGATACCACTAGGATTGATGCGATATCCAAGAGTGAAAGCCCTCGTAGCCGGAGTAGCCGGAGTAGTCGGGAAGACAACACTATGTCTCGTCTATGCGTACGCGGGCTGTTATGGGTGGCCCATAATAGATCAGCTACTGAACAAGTGGGGCCTATAGTCTAGATCGAGGCTGGCTGGATCTCCGCAAGCACACGGTCTCGCATGCACGATCCGCATGCCAAGAAGTCGTATTCCTTTCGAGTCATGACGTAGGTGTACAAGGAACACTTGAGGCACAGGTTCCAGACCTCAAGGTTCTCCTCTTGCAGGGTCGCGAGTATTCGGGGCAGGATAGGAATCAGTGCCGGGTAGAGCTTGCAGTTCCGACACGTCGGTTGGGATTGATTTGTGTGTGTGGATCGTTTGGTGCGAGCGTCCAGAATTGGACCGCCGTTTTGGTGATTTTGTGTGTGTGTAGGTGTCTTGGTGCGACCGCCGAGATTTGAACGTTCGTTTTTGTGTGTGCACACCACTAGAGCCACAGAACTAGACACATAAAACTATGACATGGTGCTTGAGACGATGATCCGGCCAGCATCTCCGATGCCCTTCTGTTGAGTTGCTACTCTAGCCTCGTCCCAGCCCCTCAAACCGAACAAAGCGTTTCTGGAAGTGTCATCTATGCCGACGGCCATTCTTCTACATCGTGAAAGCGAGAAACATGGAAGAACTGGTGATATTTCGAGGACGGGGATCTGGCGACCCGTGAGAAGCGGACGCTGGGCAAGGAGAGAAGATTATTAGGGCAATCGCGGAGCTTTACGTTCTGCTGAAGTAGGCTGAGTCTCGAAAGAAATAGTTAGATGGTTACACTTTGGAGTGTTAGGAGTCCGACATCTCTTGAAGAAGATACTCAACGACCCGAAGAAAGCTGCTGAAGAAGCCATGGACGGCATTGTCCTGTCACAATCCCAAGTCCTCAGGAGAATACCGGGAAGGAGAATTGTCGTCAGGAAGTCCTCCCCCGTCATTGGCAAGGTCGGCCTCATATGTGGAGGGGGAAGCGGGCATGAGCCAGCTCATTCGGGCTACGTTGGGAAAGGCATGCTTGACGCAGCAGTCATGGGCGATGTTTTCACTTCCCCTGCGCCTGGGGACATCATTACTGCAATCGAGTCCGTGAACGGTGGCGCAGGAGTCTTGCTGATAATATGGAACTACACCGGCGATGTGATGAACTTCACGTTTGCTGAAGAAGCGGCGAGAGAAAAAGGAATTGTTACAGACCATGTGATCGTAAACGATGATGTCGCTATCAAAGATACAAGGAAGAGGCGAGGCGTCGGAGGAACCATATTCGTTCAAAAGATAGCCGGCGCAAAGGCGGAACAGAAGGCGAGTCTCGAAGAGGTTAAGAGAGTCGCACAAAGCGTGATACGTAACTGTAAGTCGATGGGGATAGCTCTTACTCCTTGCATCGTTCCCGCAGTCGGGAAACCAACGTTTACAATATCAGAGGACGAGGTTGAACTGGGGATAGGGATCCACGGGGAACCAGGAGTTCAGAAGGCCAAGATGATGAGATCTGAGGAGATAGCCGCATTTCTTGTCAACAATATAATTCCGGAATTGGACGCATCACAGGGGGATCAAGTTGCAGTTATGGTTCAGGGCATGGGGGGGACATCAAACATGGAGAAGTTCATTTTCTTCAAAGACGCGTACGACCAGATAACAAAGCACGGGCTAAACGTACGCAGCTCGTTCATAGGAGAATACACGCCATCAATGGAGATGGGTGGAATTCATTTGACGGTATTGAAATTAGATAGTGAGCTAAGAGCGCTCTTGGAAGAAGCGACCGAAGCACCAGGCTGGCATGTCTGGAGCTGACCAGCGATTCACATCGATGAGATTTCATGCGCGCAGTTCCTCCTGATCTTCCAAGAGGCGGCAAGGAGTATCCTGAAGAACTCTCAGTACCTGTCGGAACTTGACATGAAAGGGGATGCAGATTTCGGCATTAACATCTCAAGCGGCTTCGAGAAAGTCCTTGAGAGACTTCCAAAGCTTCACGATCCTGACGTGGGCACGATTCTAAGCGCAACGGGAGAAGTTTTCGTATATGAAATCGGGGCTACAATCGGTGGCCTTCTTGGCCGATCTCTTCAAAGAGCCGGAAAACAAACTCAAGGTAGGCGAACACTGACTTCACAAGACCTCTCGGCCATCTTTCGAACAATGCTCACGACCATCAAGGAGGTCGGAGGAGCGAAACTGGGCGACAAGACCTTGATAGACGCTCTGGAGCCCGCTGTGACTGCAGCAGACCAAGTGACAGGAGACATGAGTGCGATGCTGGATAAGATGCAAGTGGCAGCTGCAGAGGGCGCAAAGGCCACAGAAACTATGGTTTCAAGAGTTGGAAGAGGTAGCTACCTCGGCGAAAGGAGCCGAGGTTTAGTGGATCCCGGAGCGATGTTCATCTATCTGTTCCTCAAGTCAATGGCCGAGTCGTTGGCGCAGCTGGGACGCACTGCAGGACTCTAGGGTACGGCAAAAGGCCCGCCTCAGTCCTTGCCAGGTGTCTCGCATTGTATCCATTTCCCTGAATCATGCCGAGTTCACTTCACCATTCGTCAAGCCTGTTCAGGCAAATGTTGGTCTGAAGCAATGAGATAACTGTCAAACCATAGTTCGAGCATTTGTACACAGCTAAACCCGCTTCCCTTGCGTATCTGTCAGGTCTCTCTCCACAGCTTAACTCTTGAAAGTCTGCTTCAAAGACAGGTTCGATAGAAGCGCACGGCGTGCTGTACTGCCCTATCCCTTAGTGGGGATGCCTGGCGGCCTTTTGTCGTCATCAGGTTTGTGAATATGACTCGTTTTGCACGTTCGAGTCTATAGGATTCCCCAACCAGTTCTCTCCGCAGCTCTTTGACAAATTCATCTGCGTCTCGGCTCTCGGTTGCTTCCATGGTTTCGCCGCCGATATCCGGGCTCGCGTATTCTCTGCTATTTGCTTCGATTCATTGATCTTGGCTGATGCGATGGTTTTGGTTCTCAAAGGATTAGTCGACGTTGCAGGAATACGTCCCTCATCGAGTTGGTTGTATAGTTTTGTCCACACGGTTCAGCGCTGTTGCCTTAATGGGGGAGTCGCTCGAGGGGCATATATACTCGTTGAATGCTAGTCGGCTCGAGTGGCATAACGTTTGAGTCCGTGCGCCATAAAACGGACGGAGTGTTGGGTTCGCGTCCCTTCGGGGGACATTTGTGTAGGAATGAAGCACTGTGAATGCTGGGACAACTCCAAAGGCTGCGTTGGAGTAATCCAGATCAGGCAGCTTCTCAGATTTGGGACGCTGAGTGAGCAGAAGCGATGAACCGTGGCCAATGAGGAAGGAATCCTCGCGAAGCTAAGGGACGCGATGGTCAGCTTAGATGTCGAGGGAGTCCAGAAAGCTTCCAAAGAGGCCCTGGATGCGGGGATAGGGCCTAGACAAATAGTCTCGGAAGGACTGAAGAAAGGCCTAGACATTATCGGAGACAAGTACGAGAAACAAGAGTATTTTTTGGCTGAGCTAGTCATGGCTGGAGAGACTATGAGGGAAGCTATGAGAGTGATCGAACCGTACATGAAGGAGTCTGATCTCCGATCCACAGGCAAGGTTGTAATCGGAACGGTGAAGGGTGACCTTCATGACATTGGGAAGAACATTGTGACAACTCTGTTGAAAGCGGCCGGTTTCGAGGTTTCGGACCTGGGCGTCGATGTTCCTGCTTCAGGATACGTTCATGAGGTGAAGAAGAAAGGCAAGTGCATTCTCGGCCTCTCTGCTCTGCTTAGTGTCGGCATGCCGGAGATTGAAAACGTGATAACCAAACTCAAGGAGACAGGCATCAGGGACAGTACTAGGGTAATCATTGGCGGCGCCGTGGTCACCGAGCAATTCGGAAAGGGCATTGGAGCTGACGCAACTGCCAGAGACGCCGTCAAAGGCCTTGAAATCTGCAAGTCATGGGCGGACGCAACCTAGCGGCCAAACACGTACGTAGGAACACTACGGATCCGATGGATCGAAGATAAACCGACAGGATCGCTTGACGGCTGCGCATCTATCAGGGTACGGCGTGAACGAGAAGCTCGGAACTCTCCCCGCCGAGTACAGCCGCAAGGACCTGCCGGAGATCCACCATGACCTCTGAGCCTCGCGTCGCCCTTACAGTTCCTTCACTTCTACAAGGCAATATTAGGTTGCAATTGGGCTTTAGATATCATTAGATTATGCGCGTAATTACTTTGTCAGTCTTGGAACAGTTACTTTGACTTTGGCAACCTTTTCCGTTGGAGTTTAGTAGGAAAGTGTTGCGAGCCTTTCTGGAACTCTCGGCTCTGTCAGGCGGATCAATGGGCCCAATGCTCTCATGATAGTTCTTATTTGTCGAGAGCCCTACGAGCTACAGGTAGTGAACGAGACCAAATGTCGCAGAAAGAGATAGCTCTCAAGGGTGTTAAGGACGCCTTTGCAGAAGTTGTTGGAACTGACGAGGCCGAGAAACGCGCCCAAACTGCATTGAAGAGCTCAGTCTCCCCCACCGAGATCATCCAGGGCCTCCGAGAGGGGCTAGACATTGTTGGACAAAAATACGAGGCTCAAGAGTACTTTCTGAGCGAAGTCATCATGGCCGCGGTTATGGCGGAGAAAGTCATAGCTTTGCTTCGACCGAGTTTTGCGATATCCAGAACGAAGGCCCTCGACCGCATTGTTATCGGAACGGTAAGAGGCGATATCCATGACATCGGAAAGAATCTTGTCTCAACCATGCTCATCTCAGCGGGCTTCGACATAATAGACATCGGGGTCGACGTGCCTGCTGAGGATTTCCTTGAGGCGATGCGCAAGAACTATCCGAAGATAGTGGGTTTGTCATGCCTCCTCACAAGTGGAATAGAGGAGATGACACGAGTGGTGGATACCGTCCATGGGGCGGGCCCAAGAAGCGGTGTTAAGGTTCTTGTGGGCGGTCGGCCGATTAGTAAGCAGTTCGCGGACTCGATTGGAGCTGACGGCTACGCAGCCAATGCGGTTGAGGCGATGAAAGCCGCAAAGGATCTTCTTCCATAAGATGATGGAGAGGAGCGTTTAGGACATGAACATGAGAGATAGAGTTCTGACTACGCTTGATCATCAGGAGCCCGACATCGTGCCGTTGACTGAGATGTCGATAGATCCTCCTCACATGGAAGCCCTGACAGGTCTGAAGCTCGAGGGGAGGACCTCGCTTCAGACGCAGATGTCGGCCAACCGAAAAGATGAGGCTTCCAAGATCGAGATGATCTATCGCTGCTACAGGAAGCTCGGCTTCGAACTCATACCCTGCGAAATCTCGGCACCTGATGGCTGGGATGCCCTAAAGAATTCTGATGGGACAATAACAGATGAGTGGGGCCGAGTCCTGCGTTACGCGTCGGTAACAAAGACTTGGTCTCCATTCAGGGGGATCTTTCGAAGCCCAGACGATTTCGAAAAGTTTGCCTTACCAGACCCCGACGCGTCTGGCAGACTCTTCGCAATCCAACAGATGAGGAGGCTTGTCAAGGATGACTTTGCTTTGGCCGCTTTCATTCGGGACCCCTTTGCCTACCTATGCGAAATGTTCACGATGGAAAAGTTTGTGCAGTGGATCTATGAGGAACCTCAGTTCATCAGAAAGGCAACCGAGAGAATCGCTGACTTCAACGTGAGCATCATCCGAAGGCTACGGGAGGTTGGTGTTGATCTCGTCATTAGTGGGGGGGACTACTCAGAGAAGAACGGACCGATGGTCTCCCCACGTTTCTTCAGGGAGATCGTGTTCGTGAATCTGAGGCGCCAGGTTGAGGAGGCGCACAGACTCGGAGTGAAGTTCATCAAGCACTCGGACGGCAACCTCAACCTCCTCCTGCCGGAACTAGCCCAGATCGTTGACGGCCTCCACTCTCTCGATCCGACGGCCGGCATGGATATCGGAGAGGTAAAGTCGAAGTACGGCGAAAAACTGATACTCATAGGCAACGTGGCGGTCGACAGCCTCTGTAGAAAGACCACTGAAGAGGTAGCCCAAGAGACAAGGGAATGTCTAAAACGCGCAGCCTCAGGCGGGGGATACATTTTCAGCTCAAGCAACTCTTGGTTCGCAGATGCCAAGCTTACGAACTGCCTAGCGATGGTCGAAACGGTAAGGAAGTATGGCAGTTACCCGATCCGAGTCCTATAAGATATATATTCTTCAGTCACACCTCTCTTTGAAAGATCTTGCATCATACCTTCAAATTGTCTCCAGGAGGCGGAGATGTTTGAACGACGCCGCGCCCCCTAATCTACTTTGTTTTGTTCTGACTGACAATTGATCTGGTATCCGAGCAATAGTATAGTATTGAAGCGCTTGAACAGATTTATATTCTCCAAGGTTGCGATTTTGCGTTCATGTGGGTTCTAACAATCGGAGAGTCTCTCTAGATGTCTGACGACTATGCTTCCGGCTCGAAAGTTCTATCAAGATCTCTACAAGACGACAACTTTCCAATTAAGTGGGAGAATGACGAAGAGAAGAACCTGATGTGGTGGTACGACGACTTACACGTCCCGAAACCGGTTTCTCCAATGTACGCGACCTTCTGCCCATGGTGGGATACAGATGCTACGTCATCACTATCGTATATGTACCGCAGGTTCTGGGCGCCCTTCGGAAAGAGATGGCTTGGAAAGATCATTAACGGGTACGTCTATACTGCCGTTGTGCCCAGAGATCCTCAAGATGCAAAGCTTGCTACGTCATATTATAGTTCGATCATTCCGTTCTATGCAGACAAGTTTCTCAAGTGGTGGAATGACCGGCTCCTTCCTGAGGTCGAAGGGAATCTCCAGTACCTGGACAACTATCCCTATGAACGCGCCAGCCTTAAGGAGCTGTTGTACGTCCTAGAGGAATCTTTGGACATATTCGATCGTCACTGGAGGCTTCACTGGATACTCTCCCTAGCCCAGATCCAATCGTTTCTCCAGTTCAAAAGCGTTTACAAAGAGATCTTTGGAACGATCGATGAAGAAGAGATCGGAAAGATTCTATTGTCCGTTGACGACAAGAACTGGGATTCTATGGAGGCATTATGGAAGCTCAAGAATCAGATAAAGCAGAGTGTGGCGCTGAGAAAGATATTCCAAGAGCCAAAGGATAAGCCCGCGGAAAGAACACTGCATCGCCTGAAATTGTCTTCGCGTGGAAAGAAGTTCCTGCGATCGCTTTCAGAGTACACCCGCGTCTATGGGAACAAGAGTCTGTACACGCATGAGCTGATCTATCCGACGTGGAAAGAGAATCCCGCCGCTGTCATACAGGTTCTGAAGGGCTTCCTCGAAATCGATTATGATTATCCCAAGGATCTTAGAAGAGTAAAGGAGACGAGAGACCTAGCAATCAAGAAGATCTTCGCAAAGCTCTCCGTTGGAGCTGGAAAGAAGAGGCTGAAAGAAGCCCTTGACCTGGCAACGAAAATGGCTCCTCTGACACCTAACCACCACTTTTACTTCGACCAAGGCACTCATGCTCGCATACGGAGGATTTTCTTGGAGGTGGGCGACCGTTTGACCAAGGCTAACATCATAGACGATCGTGAGGACATCTTCCTCTTAACATACGATGAGATGAGGGCCCTCGCTGTAGACTGCAACGCATATGATGCAAGAAAGATTGTGTCAAATAGGAAAGAAGAGATGAAGAGGCAGGCTGAGCTACAACCTCCTGACTGGGTAGGCACAGCAACGCAGTGGGCAACATATGAGGAGCCGTTTAAGCAAAACTGGGGATTCCCTGAAAAGTTTGAGAGGGAACTAGGGAACGTTGGAGTCAAAGAGATCCGGGGAATAGCAGCGTCGCCAGGAGTAAGCGAAGGAATCGCCAGAGTGGTGAAATCACCCGAAGAAATCGACCTTGTCCAGCCTGGCGAGATTATGGTCTGCCAAATGACGAACCCGTCCTGGTACTCTGTTTTCCCGAAGCTTAAGGCACTAGTCGCGGATGCAGGCGGTGTGCTGTCTCATCCGGCAATAATTTCAAGAGAGTTCGGAATACCCTCCGTGGTCGGTGCGGCAGTTGGGACAAGACTGATAAAAAGTGGCCAAACGATCAGGGTGGATGGGGATAAAGGAGTTGTCTCTATCCTAGATCAATCTACCTCTCGAAATTGATCTTTCTACATGGTGGCAGCCCTGAATCTTCCGCATCAGGCATGGTTGGTTTCTGTGATTGAGCGATATTTACTAACATACGCCTTTGGTACGCGGAGACAGAGAGGCCGAGGCGACTTTGCATGGCCTATGTCCCATGGATGTAGTACCTTCCTTGTGAACGTGACTTATCTTGTGCGCGTTAGCGGCCGTCAGCTCTATACCCGCAGGTCTCCGGAATCACTGTTGATATGCTTCAAAGGATACCTACCATACCTTCTGGCCTCGTCGACCATCGTGTAGACATTTTCAACCCTAACGTTCGCATGAATTGAATTGCTTGATGTTAACACATATCCTCCGCCTCTACCGGCCGCGTCTATGCACCTCCTGACGTCTTTTCTTACGTCCTCTTCGTTACCATACGGCAAAACATACCTGCAATCAACATTTCCGAACAGGCAGAGTCTCTCGCCGTACCTTTCCTTAACATCTCCCAGGTCCATGGTCCCGAGTTCAATCGGATGTAGACCATCTACTCCAGCACTCACTATGTCGTCCAGGATTGGGTATATGTTCCCATCCGAATGGAAAAGTACCGGCATGCCTCGCTTCTTCCCTATTTCAACAATCTTCTTCAAATTTGGAAGCTCATACTCTCTGAACATCTTGGGGCTCATGAACGGTCCGTGATTATCCGCGTAGTCGTCCGTGACAAATAACGCGTCTAGGTCAAACTCCGTCAAGACCTCCGCGAACCTCCGGCATGCGGTCGCACTCTTTTGCAGGATTTTGTTCGCGAACCCTGGGTTTCTATAAAAATCAACAAGTATCTTATCAATCCCTCCTCTGACTTCAAATGCGATAGTCCAGCCGCTGTGGACCGTGGCTATCTTAGCTACTGGTTCGTCCCTGACGTGCTCGAAAATCTTTTCGAGCATCTCAACAACGTCGGGGTGAAATGCGTCTGGGGGCTCGTAGTTCTCCAAGTCTTCCGGGGTATTTACGGTTCCACCAACGAAATATGTGGTTTTGTTCTCGATGCTTGTCTGCATCACCCTCCCCCACTGATCGATGAACTTCTTTTCATCGATGAATTTGGGTTTGTAGGCTTTCGTAGTAACTTTGTCTGATAGTGCTGGAATAGCGTCAAAACCCAGTTTCTTATACGCTTCGATCATGGCAACCCTGTAATCTAGGGCGGCTTTCCAGGCATCGCCGCGTCCTGCTATCCCATGGGTTGAGTATACATTATTTCCAAAGATTCGTCTGCGTACCTTGTGCTTCTGTAAAATGGCGTCCACGATCGGAGGATCCAGAGCTAGATCAGTTATCGGAACGTAGTCAGGCTCTTTGTGATCTAGAGCTGTAAGAAACCTTTCCCTACTGTTCATTCTAGGTCCCTCCTCGCCAATTTGTTGCCGGCATCTCTTTGGCCGATCCACATCGGCTCTAGCCCTTGCATCGCGGGTACGCGTCTCAGCTACTTTTATGTCTGATGGCCGTGACCTGTGACGGGCTCTGAGAACCAAAAGCAGTGAGTCGTCAAGGCGTTGAAAAGAGCACGTGAAGCTATGAAACGACCTATGGCGGCAGCTTCTGCTCGTGTGGGCGACAAATCTAAGTCACATGAGGTGGGATGTGGGCGGCTGCTCACGTTTCTCTTACAAGGATTCGATTCGATCTGTCAGATGCTTACCGTAGCAAGCGCAGAACTCCAGCAGATGATGTTGAAAGGTCTTCGTCGAGTTCCAATCTTTTTTGGGATGATACCTTAGCAAATGGACGAGAGCAGAGAAACGCCTTCACTCTTTTTCATTTCGATGGCTGAGCTTCCAGCTTGATGTCCATGCTGACTGACCCTTTTCGGGTAACTTCTATCGGCTGGTTGAGAAAGTCCGCTAGAGTTGGCCAGATCTTCAATATTACTATTGCTATTACTATTACAGGATGGCGCTCCTTATATCTGGCGGCTTTTGCACCTAGGAGCATTTAGAAAGTGACCTCAGTGGTTTTCAAAGGAGGATATATGGGCCAGACGCTGGAGGTTGATCTGACTAGTGGAAAGATTACCGAGCAGCCTCTCAGAAAAGAGCTGGTCGCGAAATACGTGGGAGGAAGAGGGTTTACTTCTAGGCTTCTATATGAACAGATCAAGCCAGAAATCGAGCCGTACAGCCCCGAAAACCCCTTGATTTTCGCCACTGCACCGCTCATAGGGACGATGGCACCATCCTCATGCAGATTTCTGACAGCGGCCAGGTCACCGCTCACAGGTATTCTTGGGGATTCTAACAGCGGAGGACACTTCGGTCCTGAGCTGAAAAGGGCAGGATATGACATCTTGACAGTGAAGGGTAGATCCCAGAAGCCGGTTTACCTTTGGATAGATGACAAGACTGTTGAGATAAGGAGCGCCGATTTCGCTTGGGGGAAGGATGTGAGACAAACCGATGAAACCATAAAGAAAGAGATCGGAGACCAAGAGATTCAGATTGCCATCATCGGTCAAGCGGGAGAGAACCTCGTAAGTTACGCGGGCATTGTGGTGAACCTTGACCACCTTTGCGGCAGAACTGGGATGGGAGGGGTTATGGGATCGAAGAAGTTGAAGGCGGTGGCGGTCAGAGGAACGGGGCACGTCAAGGTTTTTCAGCATCAGCGTTTTGTCAAAGCCGTCAATGAGATGACTAGTATCCTCCAAAATGATCCTCAGAGTTCTATCACACTGCCGAAATACGGCACGACGGCGCTAGTGGATCTTCACAACACCCTTGGAGGCATGGCCACCCGCAACTGGCAGACGGGCGTCTTCGAGAGCGCAGAGATGATAAACGGCGACGCCATGAGAGAACAGTTCTTTGTGAGAAACATCGGATGCTGGGCCTGTCAATATCCATGCGATAGATTCTCTATTGTCAGGACAGGAGAGTTTACAGGAGCTCACGTCGGAGGCCCAGAGTACTTCACCATCGTTTCGTTCGGGTCCAAGTGCGGAATCTCAGACGCCGCATCCATAATCAGAGCTAACGAGCTAGCTAACATGTACGGGTTAGATGCCGGGTCAACAGGGGGCTTGATCGCGTTCGCCATGGAATGCTATGAGAAAGGAATAATCACTAAAGAGCATACTGCAGGCCTTGATTTGACATTCGGAAACTATCATTCCATGCTTAAGCTGATTGAAATGATTGCCTTTCGAAAAGGAATTGGAGACATACTCGCGAATGGAATAAGGTACGCTGCCGAAAAGTTTGGAAAGGGGGCGGACAGATATGCTATACACGTCAAGGGAATGGATGCAGTAACGCTTGATCCAAGAGCACTGAAATTCTATAATTTCAGGTACGCGGTGGCCAGTAGGGGAGCAGATCATCTAAGACTAACAACACCACAAGCATACCACTTGGATGGAATGCCCGTTCCTCAAGCTGCCAAGGAGCTCAAGTATTGGCAGGACGCTGTTGCAATCATGGATTTGATGGGTTTATGTAAGGGCCCTTGGAGCTTCAACTCCAGCGGCGTAGAAATAATTAAGAAGAAGCTTTTTGGAATCGTTCCTGAGCTCTACAGTGCTGCTACTGGCGTAGAGACAGATGGAGACGCGCTCCTAGTGGCGTCTGAGAGAACTGCGGCAACGGAGCGCGCTCTAAACGTCAGGCTTGGGATTAGGAGAAAAGACGACACACTTCCTAGGAGGTTCTTGGAAGAGCCGCTTCCAGAGGGTCCTAAGAAGGGGCAAGTATACGATATCCTTGAACCGCTGCTCGACTCTTGGTACGAACTCCACGGCTGGGATGTCAAAACTGGAATTCCAAAGAGAGAGCGGCTTGAAAAACTCGGGTTGAAGGAAGTGGCGGACGAGATGGAACCCATTTACAAGAAGGAGGTGGGTTGAAGTGAATGGCGTCTTGGTGGTCTACCCCGAAAGGTGCACGGGATGCAGAATATGCGAACTAAGATGTGCCTACCACCACACCGCTGAGGCAAACCCGGCTAGATCCAGAGTAAGGGTCTTGAAGTGGGAGGACGAGGGACTGAACATTCCCACAACCTGCTATCAATGTTTGAGATGTACGATCATAGATCCCTGTCCCGTAGACGCCATATCAAGGAACTTAAAAACGGGCGCCGTTGTGATCAACAAGGAGTTGTGCATAGGATGTCGGGTATGCTTATTCGAATGCCCGTTCGGCGCTCCATCAATGGACCCAGTCAATAACGTCGCGATAAATTGTGATTTATGCAACGGATATCCAAAATGCGTCGAACGGTGCCCAACCCATGCGATCGAGTACATCCCAGCTGACAAAGAAAGCGCCGCTAGAAAAAGGGAGGCCCTGACGCGGACTTCAGAGTACATGAAAATGGCCGTGGCAGAGTAAGCATCCACAAGTTTACGCACTCACATATGAAACTGCAAAAGCCTATCTTTCTCGCCCTTCCGTGCAGTGGAGGGAAAGTGAATGGCCAAGATATAGGCCAGACATAGATGGTGGGCTCACGGCTCTCTTATCGGCACGACCTCTTTCAACGGCCTGGCTCTCGCGGTATACTTTTCTATGGGCTCAAAAAATTCCATTGTGTACGGTGCAACTTGAAGAGGAATGGCCGATCTGACCAAGATATATTCCAGAGGCTTGGCACCCGTGTTCTTAACGGCATGATAACCGTTGGGCGTGACAGAAACGAAATCCCCCCGCTTTATCTTCCTCTCCGAGCCGTCACAGTCCGTCCAAGTAGCCTCGCCGTCCATGATGATCCAGATCTCCTCAAGATCATGCCAGTGACCTGCGAGGTGAACTCCAGCCGGGAGCGTCTGCCACCCTAGATATACGTGAGCCTTCAGGTCAGGCATTTTCTTGGAAGCCCCTCTTCCGATCAAACCTCCGTGCACGATAGTTTCCTCAACATCGCTGAAGCAGTTGACAATTGCGCACGGTTTTCTGTTTAGTTTCTCTCTTCTTACGCCCAGAACCAAATCCTCTTCATTCAAGCTGTCCACCTCATGTCGCGCGTCCTGCTTCATACGAGTTCGCTCAGTGAATCGATCGAAGATTCTCCTAAGGAGCCTCAGGATTTGATTCGTCGGCTCATAGATTCAAACTTTGGGAGTTCCGCCTGGTTCATCAAGTAACTGTGCTCTTCGTCCGGCCACTTGCCCGATAAGACTTCCTCCCTGTATGCTTCGAACGCCTTTAGGATTATGTCGTGTAGGTTCGCGAACTTCTTCTCGTGTTTACCCACCTGCCTGTCATAAATCCCCAGGACGTTGTGGGAAATCATACATTGTCCGTCACAATCAGGTCCTGATCCCGTTCCAACGGTAGGGATGGACAATTCTTTGGTGATAACCTTCGCCGCCTGCGCCGCTGTGACCCCAAGAAATATCATAAATGCTCCAGCCTTTTCCAGGGCCAAAGCGTCATTCAATATTTTTTCGGCAGAGCGTGCATCTATGCCTTGGGGGTAGGAGCCCAGCCTACCTAGAGTGAGTTTTTGGGGCATAAAGCCTATGTGTCCCAAGACTGGAATACCCGCGCGTACTAACGCCTTCACTGTGTCAGCCATCTCTTCTCCTCCCTCAATCATGACGGCGTCACACAACCCTTCACTGAGAAAACGGCCGGCGTTCCTTATCGCCAATTCTCGTGTGACCTCACTTGACATGAAGGGCATGTCCCCTATGACGAACGCCCTTTTCGCAGCCCTGCTTATTGCGTTGCTAAACATGATCATTTCGTCCATGGTGGCAGTGATAGTTGTCTCATGACCTAGGGCAACCACGTGCAGGGCGTCGCCCACCAGTATCGCATCTATTCCAGCCTTGTCGGCTAACAAAGCCATAGGATAATCGCAGACGCTTATCATTGCAAATTTCTTTCTCTGCTTCTTCATTTCCAGAAAGTCTTGTATCCTTAGCTTTCTTTGTTCCAAAGCTCGTTCGCCTTGGGCTCGTTTTCTTGCCAACGATATAAAGCTTGGTGCCTCCACTCTGTTTCCCTCAACATGAGAATCTAATCTCGCGGAACGTATCAGCAACTTGTCATAGCGTTTGACCTAGGCTAATTCTCTGCAAGGGCCACCGCCCTACACTCGGCGGTTCCAAACCTTTCTAACCTTGATCGGAAAGCAAGCAAACCTAGACCCGTAAGGTTTGGGAACCCGCCTCTTCTGACAAGAGCAATATGTTCAGAATTCTTGGATCGTATCCTGACGAGCAGCTTGCATTGAGGATGTTCAATGCGTTAATATTTCCCTCTCCAAAGCTTTTTTGCCTTTTTTTGTCCAACCTTATTGCTTAGAAGACCTATGCCTTCAACCTCGAACTCTATGACGTCTCCTGGCCTAAGGTGTTTGCTTGAATCACCAGTTCTTTCATAGTCGAGGGCGCTTCCAAAACCGCACGTTCCGGAACCGAAGACCTCGCCCGGGTAGAGGGTCTCGTCCTGGGAGGCGTATTCAACAAGGTCCGCCCAGCGCCAGTACATCTCGTTGGTATTCCGTTCAGTCCTAACTTGTCCATTGACCCGCGCTATCATCTTGTGGCTCTTTTCAAAGTCAAACTCATCCCTTGTAACGAGACACGGACCGAATATGTTGCTTTTGTCAAAGTCTTTCCCCTTCCCTTTGGGTCCTATACCCAGCTGCTCCTCTATTGATTGCCTGTCTCTTGCGCTAACGTCGTTGTAGATGGTGTAACCGGCTATGTAGTCACTCGCGTCCTTCTCGGTGATATCCTTACCGCTTGCACCTATGTACATCGCGATTTCGAACTCGTAATCCAGAAAATCAGTGTAGCCGGGCCACGGTATCGTGTCCTTATGTCGGCCAATGTTAGTAGGCTTCTCGTTGAAATACCCCGGCAGCTGATACCAGAGGTCCGGAACCTTGTGGTCTGGTAAACTACAATTCCTTACGTGCTGCTCGAAACAGCAAAAATCCCTAATTATGACCGGCCTTGGTACAGGAGGCAATAGCGCTACTTCATTGTTAGAATAAACGATCCTTTTGGCCTCTCGAGTCAAAACCTTGTCTCCCAGCCTCATACACTTCTGAACATAGTCTACAGCCTTCTGCGCCGACACGAGCGCTGGCTGCCCCAACTCGAGAAATCTAATCATGTCGGCTGGGACTTGGGCATTAGCTTTCAGGCGAGCGTGTGGCTCGCCCTTCTCCCTCAGCAAATACAAAGCGAAAGCATGATTGAGATCGATTATTGCTGAGGATATGCAGCAACCTAATCTTTCCTGCTTTCCGAGCGAGGAACTGATCTCAAATGTGACCAACTTCATTAATGATATCCACCATGTCACTTGTTAATGCCGGTTAAGAGTGCCGAGCCAAGATTTTTCTCGACAAGATTTCTGTGCCCTATCTGGAAACTGTCTTGAAACTGGGGACCATCAATGAGTGAAGCTAGGGCTCGTGCCGTCTAAATTCCAGCTACGACCAGCATGATGAGTATAAAGAGTACGGCTACGGACCATATGTGGAAAAGTATTGGAAACCGCGATGTTACTATGAAGTAAGCTCCGTCGACTAGGCCGAAGATTACCAGGAACCATAGGATACTTCTCCAAATTTTGGGAAGCGCTATATGCGTATACACTCTGAACAGGATCAGCAAGCCGAGTACCAAAATCAAGAAGGCCCCTAGCGCTTCGTACATTCATTTCGCCTCTAAACCAAAACCCTCTCCGTCTTTCTATCTATGATATGGATTTTGGTCTCATCGACAGCCAACCAAACTTTGTCGTCCATGCCATACTCGACCCAGGGTTGACCGATGACATCTAGAATAGTTTCTTCACTAGTCTTGACGTGGACGATCGTCTTCGACCCTATGGGCTCGCTCGCTATTACCGTGGCCTCGAAGGCTTTATCTGACGAGGGTTCTTTAGATGCTGCTACGTCGCAGGGCCTAATGCCTAAAATTAACTCCCTAGATTCAGCCTGTCTGATCTGGCTAATGTATTTTGTAACATCCAGCTTGATGGGCCCAGTTAGGTAAGCAGTATTCCCCTTATCTTCGTATGCACAATCGACGAGATTCATGGGGGGGCTTCCTATTATTCGGCATACGGTCTTGTCCGTTGGATGGTCGTAGACTTCGCTCGGGGATCCGATCTGGTGGACTCTACGGTCAGAAAGCACTAGTATTTCTTGACTCATCGACATTGCTTCAACTTGATCATGAGTTGAGAAAATGATCGTTTGACCGATTTCCTTGGCCAGGCGCTTTAACTCAACCCTCATGTTCAACCTTAACAGAGCATCTATGTTGCTTAAGGGCTCGTCAAGTATGATGACGTTCGACCTCCTTACTATCGCCTTTGCCAAGGCGACCCTCTGCCTTTCTCCTCCGCTAAAGGTTCTAGGCCGCCTATCGAGCAGAGGCTCGATCTTAAGGAGCCCAGCAACCTTCATTACGCTGTCTCTGACCTCGCTCTCGGCCTCCTTCCTCACTCTTAATGGGAAGGCGATATTGTCATAGCCAGTCTTGTTAGGAAAGAGAGCTAAGGTTTCAAACAGCATGGAGACGTCCCTGTATCTGGCTGGAACATCGTTAACCAGCTCGTCGCCGATGTAAACGTCTCCTTCGTCGGCCTTCTCTACGCCGGCCAATATTCTAAGCGTCGTGGTTTTACCCGAGCCCGGAGGACCTAGAAGGCAGAAGAACTCTTTATCCTCAACTTTGAAGCTTAATGAGTCGAGAACCTTCTTGCTTCCGAAGCTCTTACTTACCTTCTCGAACCTAATGGACGCCATTCTTAGCTCAACAACATCAATTCTTATACAATCACTTTTTCGGTTTTCTTATCTATTATATGGATCCTGTCCAAGTTGAATCTTAAGTACTTCCTATCGCCTGGCTCGGCGGTTAATGTGGTTGGTACAGTCACTCTAATCAGGTTCCCACCGAGGTCAGCGTCGATGATGGCTTCGTCGCCCAAGGGTTCGTACGCCTCAACGAGAAACTCGATCGATTCCTTAGACTCAGGTTTACCCTCTACCATTATGTCTTCAGGTCTCACCCCTAATATGAGCTCTGGGCTCGTGGCCTCCTGCGATACCACGTCTCTAATCTTCCTAATGTCCAACCGTGCAACCCCGAGATCGAGGGATCCCGGGTCGTCTATGAACGTACAGTCGATGAAGTTCATGGGTGGGCTGCCAATAAACCCAGCCACAAAACGTGTGCTAGGGTGATTATAGACCTCGCTTGGAGTTCCGTATTGCTGTAGGGCGCCAAAGTTCATCACGGCGATTTTGTCAGATATGGACATCGCTTCAACTTGGTCGTGAGTAACATATACGACGGTCTGCGCGATTTCTTTTTGCAACCTCTTCAACTCCGCCCTCATCCTAACTCTGAAGGCCGCGTCTAGGTTGCTTAGGGGCTCGTCCAAGAACAGAACGGAGGGGTTAGTGACAAGGGTTCTAGCCAAAGCGACGCTTTGAAGTTCGCTTTGCGTCATCCGTCCAGGCATCGAGTCCAACACTTCCACTATGTGGAGGGTCTCTGCAATCTCCCTCACGCGTTTCTTGATGTCACTCTTGGCCATGCCCTTGACCGCAAGTCCAAATGCTATGTTGTCGAATCCGCTCATTGTTGGGAAAACCGCGTAGTCCTGAAATACTAGTCCTACCTTGCGCTCTTGAGGCCTGAGCTTTGTCACCTTCACACCGTCAAAGTATATTTCACCGCTAGTTGGGAATGTGAGGCCTGAAATCATTTTTAGGGTCGTTGTTTTCCCGCATCCGGATGGACCGAGTAAAGTAACGAGGGATTTGTCCTCCACTCTTAGGGTTAGATCTTTCACGGCCACAAGCGAACCGTATTCCTTGTGTAGTCTGTCGAGAAATATCTCCGCGATGGCTGTTCGCCCCTGCCTTATTTCTTGACCGCCCCGAAGGTTAGGCCCCTCACCAGATACTTTTGGATTGCTAAAGCGAAAACAATCAATGGTATTACCGCGATGACCCCAAGAGCGGCTTGGGGACCATACAGATTCCCTGAAAACGCGACGAAGTTCTTGACTTGAACTGGCACTGTTAAGATGTGACCATGACTTAGGGAAAGTGCCAAAAGGAATTCACTCCAGTTCAGTATGAAAACGAAGAGGCCGGTGGCTGCCAAGCCGCCTATACACAATGGTAACGTAACCTTAAAGTGGCTTTCGAAGGCTGACATACCGTCAACTTGGGCTGACTCCTCCAACTCTCTAGGCACCTCCTCTATGAAGCTCATTATCATCCAAGTCGAGTATGGAGATGTGAAGCACGCGTAAGCCAGGATTAACCCTAGATGCGTATCCATAAGATGAATTAATGAATACAGCACAATTAGGGGAATGACCGCTACTATCGGAGGAGCCATACGAGCCGATAGCAGGAATATTGGCATGAACGACCCCCCCAGGCGGTATCTGGATATGCCGAACGCGGCGAAGAGACCGATCAGAATGGAGACCGCAGTGCCTCCCACGCCGCAGATCGCGCTGTCGATAATCGAACCCGTTACTATAGGTGTCCCTGAGACGCCAGTCATTGTCCCCAACCATGCTGTTCCCGTGAACAGGGTCACGTAGTTCTGTATTGCAAGAGTCGGTGGAATAAGGATGGGCGGATACGCACTCCACACGTCCCTTGTTTTCAATGAGGTGGAAACAATCCAATACACCGGAAAAAGGCTCAATAGTAAACCTACTATTATTAGAATCCAGCCAACCGCTCCTTGCTTCTCTACCCCTTCCTCCCCTTCCACACTCATACTTCTCCCTTCTTGATATGCATCTTACTATTGCCTTCTCAATATGGGTCTCACGGCAGGCGTGAGAATGAGCAGTATTAGGATAAGTATGACGAGGGCCACGGCTGAGCTATATCCAAGCCTACCCATTGAAACGCTGATTATGTACGCGTACATTGAGAGTGTTTCTGTCGCAGCCCCCGGTCCGCCTCCGGTCATAATGTAAACCGTGTCGAACAACTTCAGCGCCTCCATGAACCTGATAACTACGGCTATAATCATGATGTTTTTCAGCATCGGAAGCTGGATACGGCGAAAAATCTGCCATTCTGATGCCCCGAGCACTTTGGCGGCGCTTATCGGGTTTTGAGGTAAAGCCAACACGCCTGAAGATAAGATGAGGAACATGAAAGGTGCCCACTGCCATATGTCCGTTATGATTAGCGCCGCGAGACCCGTGCCGGCTTGGGCAAGCCACGGAATTTCTATCTGCGTCCCTGTCATTGCCCCTACTACATAGTTTATCGCTCCCCCAGGTTGGAACATCATGTAAAAGTTTTGTCCGACGACGACGGACATGAAAAACATGGGGATAAGGAAGATTGATGTAATGATCTTTTTTCCAGTGAATCTCCTTGAGAAAACCATTGCGCCAAGTAGACCTAGTATGAGTTCACCGAGAACCGCGACGCCAGCGATGAGGAAAGTTCTTCCCACCGCCAACCATAGCCTAACATCCCGGAAGACCGCTGCGAAGCTTTGTCCGTAATTGAATTGGGCAAGCCACCAGTCACCCTTTCCGGGCTCCCAACCTGAGAAGCTGAGAAAAATCTCCAATAGAAATGGGAATAGCAAAATCAGGAAAAGGATCACTTGGACAGGTCCGAGATATACCCAGAACTTCACTGTGGAATTCGAGTCTATAAGGTCCGACAGTTTCCTCTTCGTTTGTGGCTGCGAGTTAGATCTACGCTTCACTCTTCCAACGCACCCGTGAAAAAGGGAGGATTAGTTGGCTATAGGTTTGGATCCATCAGCGGAGCCAGTTTCGCGCCGAACCCCTTGTGGTCGGGTGGACCGAAGGTTCTGTAAACGGCGATCTGAGCGTCTCTGCCTATACGATCTGTAATCGCTTCCCATTCGTCGTGCATCGCTTTCGTGGCTGCCTCAGGCGTCTCCGTTCCTAGTAGAGCTGCCCCAACATGTCTGTCTAAGGAGTCATCGTATTCCAACGCCCCGTTCAAGGCATAGTCTGGAGATAACCAACTCAGGTTTTCCAACATCACATCTGTGTAGTAGCTTCCTCCGTAAGATTTCTGTGCACATGGCGCAGAGAAGTGGCACACCCTGTGTGGCTCCAAGACCCCCGAGGGATCGCAAATGACTTTAGTACTTACCTCCGGATCTTCAAAATACGTTATAGCTGCAAAGGCCAGCTCGGGGTGCTTAGCATATTGGTTGAACGCGATCATCTGAGTTTGATAAATGTGGCCGGAGTGCCTTATGCGCCCGTCGCTCGTCGCATACCCAGGATCGAGGGCGTTCCTGATCTCGTCTCCAAGACCTTGAGAGACACAGTATTTCTTGAGCGAAGCCCATGACATCATCATGACTACCTTACCCTTGGCGAAGAAATCGTAAGCGACATCATATATCGCTGTCTTGGATTCGGGAGGAGCTATGTTATCTAGAGCCCACTTCATGTCTTTGAGGGCTTCGATAGCGGCTGGGGTATCTACTTGAGGAACCATGTTCTCGTCGAAGTAGTCGACTCCCCTTGAATGCAATCGCAGTTTATACTCGTTCCTAGCCCAAAATGGAGGAACGTATACCCAAGTTCCAAACATTTTCGGGGGCCTAGTAAAGAATTGCCCTACGTCATTGAATTGTTTCCAAGTTTGAGGAACCGCCAAATCATATCCGTACTTGGCCTTGAAGTTCTTCTGTTCCACAGGATCCCCAAAATATTTGTTGTTATAGTTCAATGTCGCGACATCGTAGTCGTATACCGTCCCGTATACTTTTCCTTTGTATTCCTCAACTCCAGTGACAAACGCTGGGATGGTAGGACATGGGCCTTCACCCATCCATTCAGGCTGATACCTCTGGTAATACGTCCCAGGTTGGGCAGATGGGTCCATAACCACTCCCTTTTCAACGAAGGTTCCCAGGTCGTGCTGTGGAGCAAACCATAATGTGTCCCAAGCACCAGAGTGTTCCACCGCCTCCGCTGTATACTTCGTAAGGATATCGGCCCAATCTAGTGTCACAGCGTTAATCTTCAATCCCGTTGCATCTGTAAAGTCCTTCCAGTATTGTTGCGCAAGCTGTGCGTCCACACCCGGTACATGCGATATGGTAATAGTGTAACCAGCAAGGTCTGGGAAAGCCTTCAGATACATTAGAGCCCCGTTTATCCCTCTCTCTTTGGGAGTCGCCCCTGGTATCATTGGAAAAGTGGTCTTATAGTCGTACGTTACAGGGGCGGTAGTCATGGCAGTAGTCATGGCAGTAGTCATGGCAGTAGTCGCAGTTGGAGTCACCGGCGCCGGTGGCTGAGACTCGTAGATTCCATATCCTGCTGCGGCAACGGCAGCGACGACAACGGCTCCTCCAACATACTTCACGTAGCTGCGTCTAGTCATTTTTTCCTTAGTCTTTTCAGCAGTCATCTTAACCAGATCTGATTAGCAGTCCTTCGATTTTTATATAAAGCTTTGCAGACGTAGCTCAAGACGCAGCTGGACTCCGTTAACTTGAGTTGGATCTTTCGGCCCTCGTGCGACTTGCTGAGTTTAGGCTGGAGGGGAAACTAGGAGCGAGTATGTTCGACATGAGAGTCTTGGCGCGCGTCGAAAAACGAAAGAAAACAGCCCAAGCCTAGAAGAACAGGCTAGTCTAATTCGCCTCGAAGACTGCGGATAGTTCTCCTAATGATACTAAGATTCAACACTGCAAAGACACGCCTTCTTTCTTTCGCATCCGGCAAGGGATAGGTACGCGAGACGGTGTACCACGAGGTCTCCTCTTCCTTGTCGCCGGTCGCCTTCCGACAGTTGTCCCCTGAGTCCTACATCCGTGACATGCCGAGTAATCCACCGCATCGGACGATTGCAGGTTTGGAGAACCTCGCATTTCTCTTTGGCCGCTTTGAAGACGTTGCTGCCCACGAACCCGGTGGCCCCGGTTACAAACGCATCGTATCATATGTCCTGCTTCTGAGATCTTTCGGAAAAGCACTTGGTATGACCTTCAATTCGTGCAAGCAGGTGTTTCGCCAAACGAAAGAGCATGAGACATTCAGATGGAGGATTCTGGAGTTTCATGCTCGGAACGAACGGGAAGCCAGAATTACATATCTGGACTGGTGCCGTGAACGAGTATCTTGATGGTGTTCTTGCAGATGTCGTGGATGTCGCCTCTTACCGTACTGAGCACCATGACGCCTTTTCTCTTAAGCTGCTGGTTCTTAATGGCAGTTTTCAGTATCTCGAAGATATCGGTGACGAGAGAACCGGCGCAGAGGAATTCGGGAGTTCAGATAGGAAATGCTCTCCAGCAGTACTTCTGCCTCACGATCTCGAGTCTTCGTCTTATCCCGTTTCCAGCGATGTCGGCCCACGGAGATTCCTTGGGAGATAGCGTTCGTCTCCAGAGCTTTCGTGGTGAGGCCGAGTCTACTTTGCCTAGAGAGTTTTCTTGGGGAATCTGTCCTTTGGCATCTTCTTCTGTCCGAGACCAGGATACTTTGTCTCTACTCCATAGCGTTTCAACGCGCCCGTGGGTACTTCGTCCGGGTCGATCCTGATGTCTATGACCGACGGCTTGCCCGAGTCGAAAGCGTTCTTGAGGGCATCTTTGATCTCAGTCGGTCGCTCAACCAGCTGTCCATAGGCATGGCATGCGTCAGCGAACTTGACAAAATCCATCTCATACGGCTGGGTCGCGATGTACCTCTCAGGTTCCCAGGCTCCGTAGCCGTATTTCTGACCTTGAATGATCATGCCGAGGTTCATGTCGTTCAGTATGCACCACACGACTGGGATGTTGTACGCTGTGGCGGTGTTGACCTCTTTGCTCAACATCGTGAAACTGGCGTTTCCGGGGATATCGACCACTTGACGGTCGGGCGCGCCAAGCTTGACACCTATCGATGCGGCCACGCTAAAGCCCATTGCCGTATGACCACCGTCTGCAATGAAGCCCTTCGGCAAAGTTGTTTTGTAGTACCTTTCAACCCAAGCAAGGTTGTTTCCGCAGTCAGCCATCACGATCGCGTCTCTGCTGAGGAATTCACGTATCTCCCTGACTGCTCTCTGAGGTTTAATCGGAACCGCGTCAGAGAGGCTCTGAGCTTCCATGTAGTACTCGAGTTCGCCCTTCAGCGCGAGTATCTCCTTCTGCCTCGCCTTCTTTCGCTCTTCAAATTCCTTCATCTCCTGGGGTGGGAGCCTGGATAGGAGACCCTTCACCTCGGTTAGCAAGTCTTGAAGGATCAACTTGGCATCGCCCACTATGCCCAGCTCGACTGGATAGTTCTTTCCTATCTCGGTCGGGTCGATGTCGATTTGGATTATCTTCTGTCCTCCGAAGTTCTTCACCCAGCCCGTTGTAGTCACTTGGTGAAAGATCGTGCCAATCGCCAGAAGCACATCAATCTTGTCTCCTCGCAGGGTCGTATTGGCAACGTCGTGTCCGAACAGTCCCACGACGCCTACCGCGAGTGGGTGATCCTCCGGAAAGGAGCTCTTACCCATTACCGTCGTGGCTACAGGGGTTCCAAGTAATGTTGCCAGTTCAATTAGTTCAGGTGAGGCGTCCGAAGCAATCGTTCCTCCTCCTGACATCACCGCTGGCGATGACGCTTTGACAAGAAGTTGAGCAGCTTCTTTGGTGATCTGCGCGTTTCCCCTGACTGCGGAGGTCGGTCTGTATTTCTTCGGCGGTTGGAGCTCAGCGTCTATCTCTTTCCCCATCACGTCCTGCGCTAGGTCGATATGGACTGGCCCCTTCCTACCGGTGAGCATGATCCTGAACGCGCGTCGAATCACTTCGGGCACGTTCTCAGGCTTGGTGACCAAGACGCTCCATTTAGTCACTTCCTTGAAGAGGCCCACGTGTGATATAGATCGAGGGCCCCAGCCACTTGAGTCTTGGATTCCGCCCTTTCCAAACTGTTCTGTGGGAACGTTGTTTGTAAACGCGAGAACGGCTTGGTTATCTTGGTATGCTGGGTGAAGTCCCGAGGCGAGATTGACACCGCCAGGGCCGACTGTTGCAGCACATGCAGCCACTTGGCCACATGCCCTGAAGTAGCCGTCAGCCATGAAGCTGGCTCCCTGCTCGTGTCGAGTCAAGATCGCCTTGATCTGCGGGTAGTCGTAAACCTCATTGTACAGCGGCGCGATCCCGCCTCCCGGAATGCCGAAGAGGTACTTCACGCCCTCATTGAGAAGAGATTCGACGACGAACTTCCCGGCCCGAACCTTAACCATTGGAACACTCGCGGGCCCTCGAATGCCCAAATCTGATACTAAACGCTTTTGGTGTCGTGCTTTTTGTGCTCTGGCTACCGTCATGCGCTCCTTTCTTCTTCTTCATCTCTGAAGGCCGTCGTAAGAACACTATGTTTCGATCCACAACGAGGGTTGGCAGAAGACATGAGAGACTCTGCCAACTCGGAGTTCTGCAATTCTCGCTTAGCCACGATCCGGAAATAGCTGGCGAAAGATACTAGACATAACCATTGGAAGAGATAAGAAAGAGGCGTCTCGACATCTCGGTGCATTATGAAAGCTTCAGAGCTCACGCGCATGTCTCGAAAACAGTAGTCGTATGCGATAATTCTCTCCGAATTCACCGTCACAGATGAAATGATATCAACTCTCCCGAGAAGTTCAATCGCATAGGATGAGTCGCGAAGAGGCTCGGTTGGTGACTGCAAACGCTTATTTGGCGGAGCAATCGGAGAGTTCGTCCGAAAAGAGACAAGAAGGAATTATCATGACCGAAAAGATGAATGCCTTAGTTCTCTACGGGCCGAAGAATTTCAAAATAGAAAAGGTGAATGTGCCAGAGGTCGGCTTCCAAGAAGTGCTTTGCAGAGTCAAGTCGATAGCCATATGCGGCACGGATCCTCACCTAATTGCAGGGGAATATCCAGGTTTTTGGCCGCCGGCATATCCCTTCACACCAGGTCATGAATGGGCTGGCGAAATAATCAAAGTGGGACCGGGAGTCGTCGGCCTGAAGGTAGGCGACAAAGTATCCGCCGAATCCTCTAAGGGATGTGGATTCTGTAAGAGATGCCTAGAAGGAAGATACAACATATGTGCCAACTACGGAAAGAAAGAAACTGGGCACAAACACTACGGGTTCACTGAAAGCGGAGGATACGCTGAATACTGCGCCATTTCCATCAAGAGCCTCCATAAATTACCCGACAACATTTCCTTCGACGAAGGAGCACTCGTTGACACAGCCGGGGTCGGACTGCACGCGGTAAACAGAGGGCGCATCAAACCCGGAGACACAGTAGCTATCATAGGTCCAGGAGCCATAGGATTGATGACACAACAGTTTGCTCAAGCAGCGGGGGCAGGCAGAATAATCATGATTGGATACGGAGATGTCAGCAAGCCAGGGTTAGAGCTCTCTCGAAAACAAGGCGCGGACTTAACCATCGACACTCAAATCGAAGATGCCCCAAAAATCATCAAGAGCCAAACCGAGGGGTTGGGCGCAGACGTGGTGATAGAAACCAGCGGCAGTCACGGCGGATACAAGATGTTGCTAGACTTGGTCAGGCAGGGGGGAACGATAATCTGCATCGGGCTCACTGGAGGAGCGCAGATCCCTATACCCATGGATAGAGTCGCCCTAAACGAACTCGACGTATACGGCGTTAGAGCGAACCCTAACAGCTGCGACGAGGTCATAACGTTACTCAAGAAGGGAAAAGTGGACTTCAAGCCCCTGATAACTCACACTTTTCCCTTGACGGAGTTTGAAAAGGCGCTGGAAGTCTTCTCGAAGAGAATGGGAGGAGCCATCAAAGTCATAATCCACCCATGACTTTTCCAAGACTACGCATCATCGTAGCAAGAAGCAATCTCTTTAGCCGTCGCTAACTCGGCCGGCTCAAACGCAATCCACAGAGACGCATATTCGTTGGAGCTTTTGAAGAAATATCTCTGTCATTTCCTCTAACACTCCTAACTATTTTCGGAGTTTTATTGCATTTACTTTGCCTCGCTCATGCGCCTTTCAGGGCTCTGTTAAGTCCTAGGGTGACGGCTAGAGCTGTTAACTGTCGAGTGATGGCCCCCTAGCTAGAGTGTAGCACTAGGCTTCAGAAAAAAAGCCGCAGAGAACAAAAGTCTCGCATAAATGCGAAGCGTCACAAAACCTAATAACTTGTTGGCCGGGTTCCAGATTCCGCGATCGGGCATGGTACAAGCTATGAAAACGATGGAGCGTAAGCCGGAAGCCCAAGTCCTGAAGAACTATGTCAACGGTGAGTGGGTTGAGTCTAAATCCACTCAAACATTAGACGTCGTGAATCCTGCCACCACCGAAGTGCTGGCACGAGTTCCTATGTCCACAAGAGCAGAGGTAGACGAAGCGATTCGATATGCTGCGGAGGCATACGAAGAATGGAGAGAAATCCCTCCGCTTACACGGGCGCGCTACATGTTCACGCTCAAGGGCCTAATGGAAGAGCATTTCGAAGAAGTATCTCAAATCCTGACGAAAGAACATGGGAAGACCCTCGATGAGGCACGCGGCGAAGTAAGGCGAGCGATAGAATGCGTTGAACATGCGGCAGGTATCCCCACGCTAATGATGGGTTACAACTCGGAGACTATCGCGCCCGGCCTAGATGAGGAATGCGTTCTTCAACCTTTAGGGGTCTTCTGTTGCCTCCCGCCTTCCAATTTCCCTTCGATGATCCCCTACTGGTTCATGCCATATGGCGTTGCATGCGGCAACACGTACATCATCAAGCCCTCTAGCGAAGTCCCGATGACCCAAAACAAAATGTTCGAACTCATCGATGAGGCAGGCTTTCCGCCTGGTGTCATCAATCTCGTTAACGGTTCAAGGGAAGTTTCTGACGCATTGTTGGAAAGCAAGGATGTTAAGGGCGTATCATTTGTTGGCTCCACTCCCGTCGCCAGATACGTCTACAGCAAAGCAACCGCAAGCGGAAAGCGGGCACAGTGCCAAGGTGGTGCGAAGAACTTCCTCCTAGTTATGCCGGACGCGCTTATCGAAAACATGATGCCTGCCATAATGAATTCAGTCTACGGCTGCGCAGGACAGAGATGCCTAGCAGGCGCTAACGTGGTGGCTGTGGGCGACGATGCTTTCTATGAACAATTGAAGAGAAAGCTTGTTGAAGCAGCGAAAAAGTTGAAAACGGGCTACGGTCTAGACGAAACTGTGCAGATGGGACCGCTTCGTTCAAAGCAAGCCAAGGAAAAGGTCCTATCATACATCGAGACCGGCATCAAGGAAGGCGCCGAACTCATCCTTGACGGCAGAAACCTAAAGGTACCAGGCTATGAAAACGGGTACTTCATCGGTCCAACAGTCTTCGACGAAGTCAGTCCGAAAATGAAAATCGGCAGTGAAGAGATCTTTGGCCCAGTTATGTCTCTGATGAGAGCCAAGAACCTCGATGATGCCCTCAAAATGATTCATGAGAACCCATATGGCAATACAGCCTCAATATTCACACAAAGTGGCAAGTGGGCACGGGAGTTCAAACACAGAGTACAGGCCGGAGATGTTGGGATCAACATAGGTATTGCCGCACCGATTGCGTTCTTCCCCTTCAGCGGCTGGAAAGACTCGTTCTTCGGCGACCTGCACGGTCAAGGCTTCGACGCCATCAACTTCTTCACCGACAGGAAAGTCGTCATCGAAAGATGGTTCTAGCCGACTTGAATCACGCGATGAAAACGAGGGATCATCTGTGGAACTGACAACCTTCAGCATGGTTCTCCGTTTCACACTCCAACTAGAGGACCGGACAGCGCAGTTCTATCGCAATCTAGCAGCAGACAGCAAGCTTGCTCAGGCCAAGGAATTGTTCGCGAGATTCGTCGAAAACAGCGACAAACGCAAGAGAGAACTCGAGAGAACAGCCAGAGAGAGCGTTGATCACTCGTTGCTCGAACCAGTCTCGGGTATCTTCGAAGAGACCTACGGCTACATCCCCGATTCAAGTGGAACGGCCGTTGCAGATGCAATCACCTCTGCAAAGAAGTTGGAAGAAGGAATGCAGAAGTTCTACACGGAAGCAGGCGACAAGATCAAGTTCGTCTCGAATGTAAGCAGGCTTTACAGACGGTACGCTCAAGATAGAGCCAAGGCTCTCGTAGCCCTGCAAGCGCTCGCGTAGAACCACTGGCTGGGAAACGGAAGCAAAACTGAAACCCTGTCTACAATGCGGCAAGTGCTGCGCAGCCCATCCTTGTGCCCTTGCCCCAGATGATCTAGCTAATATCGCCCGATTTCTCTCTATATCAGAAGAGAGATTGTTCAATCGATTCCTAGTCTTAGACTACATTATTCATTCTGGCGAGAAACGTTACTACCTATGCCCCGCGAGGAGAGACGACAGACCAGGAAGCATAGTCACAACAGACTGGCCCTTCCTCTCCTCCCCATGTGTCTTTCTAAGTGACAACAGGTGCACGATTGAGGAGGTCAAACCCAGGGGCGGTAGAGAGCTCTCTTGCCGCCTCATGACCGCTTCGAACGATGATCTGAAGAGGTATGGCAAGAAGACAGCTGCGAGGGATTGGACTGGGTCATCCATGCTGAACCAGCTATTTTCAGTGGCAATAAAGAACGAGTCTCAAAACAAGAAGCTTGGGTCCAACCCGGGTCATGGAAGAACCTTCTAGAATTCGATTACTCTGGGTCGCCATCACGTGTGGCAAGTTGTGTTTGTAAGTCTAGGAGAAGTCTGGCGTTTCATCAGGCAAGCAAGAACGCGTCAGACTTGACAATGAAATGGATCACTATTGATAGATGGGAGCGAACTATCGCCCACCAACGATTGGTGAATGTATTGTCTTCGTCGCCCGAGATATGGTCAAAGAGGTTTGGCGCAGTAGCCTTAGTCAACGCCCTAATAGCGATCGCTTGGCTTCTGTTTCCTATTGCGCTTGATACTCGAATCTCGCGAATGATTGCCGGGGGTTCGGTGGGAACCTGGGGATTCTTGGGTTTTCTGCTGTTCCTCATCGTAGGCGTCTTGGGGTTCGCAGCATTCGCGTCCCTTTACTACGTGATCCCGAAGGCAACAGGAGGGACTGTCAACAATATCCTCGCGTGGCTGCATTTGGTTTTACTTGAAATCGGCACAGTTGTAGGCACAGGGCTACTCGGATATGCAGGCTACGTAGGTGGGACCACAATGTTGGATGAGTTGGCGAAAGGGACAGCAGCAAAGGACATCCCGGGTATTGTGCATCCGAAGATCAATTTCGTGGTACAGCCAATTGGCATACTGGCGCTCATGGCAGCCTTGGGCGTATTTCTGGGAGTCATTGCCTTATTCCTAGCCTACAGGAAATCAAGTCAAAGCTGAGCACCTGGCCATTGAGTTTCTTCGACCTTGCGTATGAGGATGACCATGTGCCTCCTTAGGACATAGGTCGTCCGCAGGGGAAATAGTGCGCTTAGCAGAAGAGAGGCAATTCTCGGGATCCGTTCTCGACCTAGGATGCGGCACGGAGGAGAACGCTCTCTATCTCGCCAGCCTTGGACACGAGACATGAGGTGTCGATTCATCACTAAACGGGATTGCCAAAGCGAAGAAGAAGGCCCAAGAACGCCGCATCAAAGTGAGATTTCTTGTCCGGAACGCGCTTGAACTCGGGGATCTCGGAAGAACCTTCGACAACGTCATAGATACAGGCCTATTCCACACCTTCTTAGACGAAGAACGCCCTCTCTACGCTCTCAAGATTGCATCTGTGCTTCCTCTAGGCGGCAAATACTACATGCTGTGTTTCAGCGACCACGAGACTGATCTAATGGGACCGAGGCACGTGAGCCGACGAGAGATTAAAGCAACCTTCAGATACGGTTGGAAAGTCAATTACATACGAGCGACCCGTTTTTGAAGATAACATTGACCGGGATGGAGCCAACGCGTGGCTGTCATCAATAACGCGAGAGCAGGTAAGACTAACTCGATCGGAGATAAAACTGGCAAATGAATGAAGCCCAGATGATCTAAACATTGAACGAAATCTCACAAGCAACGACGAGAATAAACTGGCTTGAGTACGGCCCGGAAGTGTTCGAGAAAGCAAAGATCGAAAACAAACCGGTGCTTCTAGCGATCAGCGCGGTTTGGTGCCATTGGTGCCACGTCCAAGATAAGACGACCTATTCGGACCCCGGAGTGATACGAATCATCAACCGAGACTACGTTCCGATAAGAGTGGACAATGATCGGCGTCCTGACATCAATAGAAGATACAACATGGGTGGGTGGCCAACCACAGCCTTCCTCACACCGACAGGTGATGTCAGGCTTTGCTTAGACGCGAAATCGTCTAAGCAAAGCCCCGCCACACCTTTCGCATCAGATTCTCCCTCCAGTCTCCGTCCGATCTCATCGATCAACTACGGACTCAACGCCGTATCTGTTCTCGTTCTCTTGGTGTCGCGAAAGCACTGAGGAATTCGCCTGGTCCTGTCCCGCCTGAACACACCTCAAAGTAAAACCATATATTAAGCAGCATTATCATCGCTGTCCAGGTCGAAAGTTGCGATGCCTAAGACAACAATAATGGACTTGAGTCTCCCAATCGAAAGTTTTGGGTGGGAGGCTGGTACGGTTAAGATCTATCGGTATAATCATGCCGAGGGTAGCCGACTCGTCGGTGGTCCTCTTGGACTTTCCCCGGATGACTTCCCGAACAAGTCGGGGCCGGCGACTGAGGACTTGGAAATACACTCGCACGCTGGGACGCATCTGGATGCTCCTTGGCATTACGGGCCGACGGTTGCGGGCAAACCCGCGAAGACTATCGATCAAATACCACTCGAATGGTGCTACGGCGATGGAGTAGTCATCGATGTTAGACATAGAAAAGCGGGAGAATACATAACCCTGGATGACATCAAGAGCGGACTAAAGAAGATCAAATACCAACTGAAGCCGTACGACATTGTGCTCATAATGACTGGCGGAGACAAGAGGTGGGAATTCGTTGACTACCCTAACGCTTCTCCGGGCATGAGCCCGGAGGCAACGGAGTGGATCATTGATCAGGGGGTGAAGGTGATAGGCATCGATGGTTTTGGTTTCGACAGGCCATTCAAGAAGATGGCTGAAGATTTCAAGAAGGGTGTGAAGGGCGCTCTCTGGCCATCACATCATGATGTGGGTCGCAGGAAAGAGTACTGCCACATAGAAAAGATGGCTAACTTGGACAAGATACCGAAGCCCTTTGGTTTCAAGGTTGCGTGCTTTCCGGTGAAGATTTCTAGGGCTGGAGCCGGCTGGTGCCGCGCTGTGGCAATTCTTGAGCAGTAGCCCATCGTTCTATTGTGGAGGAGAGAACCAGTGGCTTCTGCAAGAGAGGAGAAATGGGTCACTGACAAATACTGGTTGAGTCCCTACAACTGGCTCGACGAGGTCAGGTCTAACTTCGATCTTCCGAAAAGGGTTCGAATTCACGAGGTGACCCTCAGGGAAGCGGATCAGCAGCCGTACGTATCCCTCAGGCGTGACGAGAAGGTTCGAATAGCGAGAGCCCTAGACGAGTTGGGTGTCTGGAGCATAGAGATAGCGCCCGCTATCTCCAGAGACGATGAGCTTGCGACCAAGGAGATTTCAGGTCTTGGCTTGAAGGCGAAGGTCATAGCGTTCGTGAGCTGGAGGAAAGAAGATGTCGACCTAGCTCTCAAATGTGATGTAGACGGCGTCATAGTAGACTTTGTCGGAAACCCCTGGCAGGGCAAAACATTCTGGGGGCTGTCTCCCGAAGAGCAGATACAAAGAGGCGTTGATCAGATGCTGTATGCGAAACAACATGGACTCTACGTGATTGCCCTTCCTTGGGACAACTATAGGGCACCGCTTGATTTTCTTGAGAAACTGTACAAGAGAAGCGTTACAGACGGGAAGGCTGACGAAGTCAGCATCTCAGAGACCTATGGCTTCGCTTTGCCTTGGACGACAGTTCACTTGATCAAGAAGGTCAGAAGCTGGATTCCAGGAGTGCCAATACAGAAGCACGGCCACAACGATTTTGGGTTGGCCACCGGCGACATGTTAGCTGCGGTATGTGGTGGAGCCGAGGTTCTCCATACAACCATGTGTAGCCTCGGGGAAAGGTCGGGCAACGCCGCAACAGAAGAAGCGGCTGTGGACGTGGAGCTTCTTCTCGGCGTTGACACAGGAATAGATCTGGAAAAACTTCACTACACGGCGGAACTTGTCCAAGAACTCACCAAGTTCAGGGTAGCCCCTAACAAGCCTATAGTAGGAAGTAACATGTTCAGTACGGGGTCAGGCTGGGTCGTGTGGATGCGAGAGAAAGCCCAAGAGGCTGGAAAGATGACGGGCGTTCTCCCGTTCAAGCCTGAGCTTATCGGTGCCCCCCCAGGAAGATATGTTCTGGGGAAAGGCGTAGGCAGAGGTTTGGTTGAGATGAAGCTACGCGAGATGGGGATCTCGACCACAGATGAGCAACTCACTACGATCACTGAGCGAATAAAAGAAGAGAGCATGATTCGTAAAGGCGAAGTTCCAGACAGGGAAGTTCGAAGAATCGTGAGTCAGGTAAGAGGGGAACCGTTCTAGTTATGGACAGAGGAGCCCCGAAAAGCGGTCTGCCAGAACATCATGCAGTCTCATGCACGTTCCCGGAGACGCTCAAACCCACACGATATGAAAAGATATGCCGAACCTTGACCTGAAGTATGGCGAACAAGCAATTCGAATCAATATCGCGGAACGAAACCTAGCCAATGTCATTAGACCAAGAGCAGTCAAAGGTTCCCCTAATGAGAATCTCGAAATCAAATCTGCCTTGGCAAACCCCATAGGTACCTCACGACTTTCTGAGATTGTCAGGAAATCCGACCGAGTCGCGATTATTGTCAGCGACAAGACTAGACCAACCCCAACTTCAAAATTACTGCCTCCAATAATCGAAGAACTCAACTCCGCTGGCGTCAACTTGCGTGATACAACAGTTGTCTTTGCACTAGGTGCGCATGCCAGACATTCAACGGAAGAAATGAAGGATCTGGTTGGGGAGAAGATATTCAACAGCGTGAGGTGTATAGACCACGACACCGAAAACTGTGTTGATATTGGATCCACAAGGCACGGCACGACGGTCGAAGTTCTCAAAGACGTCTTGGAGCGCGACGCACTCGTATGCACAGGAAACATAGAACCTCATTACGTTGCAGGCTATAGTGGTGGACTCAAAGCGATCCTGCCTGGAGTATCGTCAAGGCAAACAATCGAACAGAACCACCGCATGATGGTTGATCCAGCATCGCGAGCAGGAAAGCTCCAAGGCAATCCAGTCCGCGAAGACATAGACGACGTGTCGAACCTAATCCGTGTCGATTTCTTAGTGAACGCTATTCTTAACGACGCAAATCAGATCGTTAAGGTTGTGGCGGGCGACCCGATCACAGCACATCGCAAGGGTGTCGAATCTGCTGACAGAGTGTACAAGGTGGAGGTCTCAGAAAAAGCCGACATAGTGATAGCCAGCGCAGGAGGATACCCGAGGGATATCAACCTTTACCAAGCTCAAAAGGCGCTGGAAAATGCGAGACACGTGGCTAGGCCGGGCGGAGCAATAATACTGCTCGCCGAGTGCAGAAATGGGATTGGAGACCCAACATTCGAGCAGTGGATGAGGGAGGCCTCCTCTCCAGACGAAGTGATCAAGAGGTTGACCAGCAAATTCGTTCTTGGTGGCCACAAGGCTGCTGCCTTCGCTTCGGTCATGGTTGAGCATCCAGTATATCTTGTATCATCAATATCCAGTCAAGTCGCCAATAGGATGCATTTCAGAGCTGCCTCCACCGCCAAAGAAGCCCTAGATCTTGCCTTCGAACTTATGGGAGATGATTCGCTGGTCGCAGTCCTCTCTGATGGAAACAGCACGTTACCCGCTGTCAGATAGGGCGATTATGACTTAGCGGAGACATTGACAGACCGGCTGTTTCTATCTTTGAACCTGTTTGGTGGCCTAGGCCACCAAACATATTCGTGAGATGGATCAATTCCCGACTTCTCGAAGATTGCTGCGATGTTCTCTTGCGCAGCTGATCTGACTGACTCAAAAACGCTACGACCTTGTGAGTCAATGCCTACGAGAAGTGGACCGAGTCTTTCAACGCTGAAGACCCAGACAGCTGCTGGCATGCCGAGGTCAAGCCAGTGAACGTCCACCACCCGTGCAATTTGCTTTGAATAGTAAGCTGCTGCACCACCCGTCGTCATGAGATAGCAAGCCCCCCATCTTCGCATGGGAGCGAGTATGTCATCACCCATCAAACCCTTGCCAATGATTGCTCGGATCCCCATTTTAGGCAGCAGTTCGGCTGCTGGCCGAGTGAATCTGGAGCTTGTTGTAGAACCTGCCGCCGTTACCTGCCACCCTGAATCAGTCTTTCGTACAATTGGACCGCAGTGCCAGATTGCGCTGTCTTTGAAAGAGAACGGTAGTGATTTCCCTTCTCGGAGGGATGTTAGAGTTCGTTCATACGCCGAATCGCGTAGTGTGTAGATTGTACCGTTCACGAATACAAGGTCGCCTGCTGCAAGGCTTCTCACAGTCTGCTCAGATATTGGCACGCTCAGTTCTCGTGTCTTCATGGGCAAACTCTACGCCTGCTAGTGTATTGTTAGGTACTCGACTCTACCATCTGAGTGAATTCTAGCGGTCGAAGAACGAGCTGCCCAACACTGAAACGAAATCGCCACTGGTACGGCTGCGGTGTGCGTCCCACAGAATTCAATATGAACACCCAAAGCCGTGACAGAGCCTCCTACTCCCATGGCTCCAATGCCCGTTCTATTGACTGCTTCAAGCAGGTCCGCTTCCAACTTGGCAACGAGTGGATCAGGGTTTGATGTCCCTAGGGGCCTGAGAAAAGCCTTCTTGGCCAACCATGTTGCGATCTCTGCCGTGCCCCCTAGTCCTATGCCGACGACGTATGGGGGGCAGGGTTCACCTAGTGCCGATAAGACGATGTCAAGCAGGCATTTGGTTAGGCCGAGTGCAATGTCCTCACTCGTTGCGATGTACATTAGAGAGGTCTTGGCTTCTGACCCAAATCCCTTAGGAAGCGCAGTGACCTCAATGTAGTCTGCATCGGGTTCGATTTCAAAGTGTACGTTTGGCATCCCCCAGCCCGTATTTGTGCCCGAGTTCTTCTTTGTCAAAGGATGAATGACGTTTTGTCGGAGCGGAATTTCTTCGGTTGCGAGCTTCGTGCCTTGTGATATCGCTTCGCGTATGTCTCCTTCCACCGACGCCATGCCTCCCAGTTTGACGTAGAAAAGAGGAACGCCGGTGTCCTGGCAAACACACAGATTGTCTTTCTCTGCGATTGAAATGTTCTCTAGGATTGTCTGGAGCTGGAATTTCGCTTGTTGCGCAGTCTCCTTTTCGTAGGCCTGAAGAATGGCTTCCTTCACATACAAAGGGAGCCGAATGGTTGCTTTACGCAAAAGTTCACTCGTTACTGCAGCGATCGTTTTCTGTGTTATCACGGTTCTTCCTTGCCGAAAGCCTCTTGTTGGGAGGAGGGACTTCGACTCCTGGCACCTGCCAACCTCTAATGAACACTGTTTCGGTCAACCCTCAAACTCGCGATAGAGCGCCGGCACTATAATAATCCATCCGCACTGGAAGTAAGTTCTGGAATAAAGGAGGACACAACCGCTCATCTTACATAACGCTTCACAATCATCGAAGAATCGTGATGACATTGGATACAATGCTTGGCCTGTTTGCTCAGGCCGTCATCAATGGGCTCCTAATCGGAGGGGTCTATGCGTCATTGTCTATTGGATTGGCGTTAGTGTGGGGAGTCATGGACATAGTCAACTTTGCTCACGCAGGGTTCATGATCCTCGCATGTTTTCTCTACTATTTCATGCTCTTGCTGTTTGGTGTCGATCCAGTTGTTTCCCTCGTCCCCTCGCCCCTCGTCCCCTCGTGTTTCCCTCGTATCGAGTTCTTGATCAGTTGCCATTGCCTCCATCAGATCCCTGCCAGGAAGTAAGTCCCCATTCTTCCTCATACTTGGTATGAACCTGGATGGCAGGAGTCTGAAACACTTGCTCCGAGGTCCCTAGCGATAGAACGAGCCTCCCGTAGAATTGAGGATTGAGATAGAGAGATCAGGGGTACGAGAATACGTCAGACAACCGGACATAGGACGAGTCGACGTCGCTCGTTTTCCTCTTTATCATCTCTGCAAGTGTAAGAACCTCTTTGGCTTGCAGATAGCTCATGCGGTCTACCATCTTGCCTTCAAAGGATATCACGCCGGCACCTCTGGCTTCTGCTTCTTCGAAGGCTTTCACGACTCTTCGAGCACGATCGATCTCACCCTGTGATGGTGAGAACATCTCGTTTGTTGGTTCAATCTGAGATGGGTGGATGCACTGCTTTCCGTTGAAACCCAATTGTGCTGCTAGTTTGATCTCTTTGAGCAGAGCCTCCCTGTCTGTCAATGAGCCTAGGAACGGCGTGTCTATTGCTTGGACTCCGGCGGCTGTGCTCGTGTTGACCACAGTAGAGCGGGCATACAGGAGTTCAATCTCGTCCTTTGAGATCGAGTTCACATCTCTCCCCAGGTCTCGATAATAGTCCCCGGCTCCGAAGGCGACAGCGACTACCCTGTCTCCACCTGAAGCAATCTGAAACGAATTCAACACACCTTTCGCTGACTCTATCAGTGGGATCAACTTGATGCTTCTGTGGTCAACCCCCGAATGCTTCTCAGTTTCGGTGAGCATTTCACAGAGTTCAGCTACATCAGTGGCTGTCTCGGTCTTGGCGAGCACAATTCCATCTAATTCTCTGACAACGGTAGACTTGAGGTCTTCAGCAGTCAAACCTGTGCTTAGGGAATTGACACGTACGAACGTATGTATTCCGCGCTGTTTGATTAGTCTGATGAAATCTCTTGCGATGATTCTTGCAGTCTCCTTATCGTCGATGGATACCGCATCTTCAAGATCGAGTATCGCTGCATCGACTGGAAGAGTTGCTGCTTTGACGGCCATGCGAGCACTATTGGCTGGGAAATAGAGCATTGATCTGAGGAGCATCGTGTTTCATCTTTCAAGAATCTTCATGACTGCTGGCGCAATCTCTTGAGGGCTGTCCACAACTTGAGCGCCGGCTTCCTGCAGAGCCCTAACCTTGCTCTCAGCAGTCCCTCTTCCATGCTCAATTATCGCGCTAGCATGAGAGAATCGCATTCCTGCTGGCAGGGATCGACCGGCAATGAATGCCACAAGAGGTTTGCTGAATCTGCCCTCTTTGATGACTTGGGCCGCCTCCTCCTCGGCAATCGTTCCGATCTCTCCGAACATGACAACCACACGGGTTTCCTGATCTTCTTGGAACAGAGGTAGGATTTCTGCAAAAGCTGATCCAACAATCGGTTCTGATCCCACGTGGATCGCCGTGGTGATTCCCAGTCCACTCTCAGCAATGCTCCAAGCAACGGTGGTTGTCTGACCACCACTGCGGGACATAACCCCGACTGGGCCCGTCTTGAAAACTTCTCCTGCAAATTCTTCGGTTCCTCCTATCCAACCCATCAGAGCTTTCCCTGCGCTTACTAGGCCAAGCGAGCCCGGGCCAAGGATTCTCACATTGTTCTTTCGAGCCAGAGCGATCATCTCAAGGCTATCATGCAATGGTACTCTCTCCGCCGGAATCACCACAAACTTAATCCCGGCACGAATAGCCTCAAACACAGCAGCCTTGACCTGCGGACCAGGAACAAAAACCACACTTGCATCCATCAAGCCGTGTGCCTCGACAGCTTCCCCGATACTGTTGTACACAGGGATATCCCAAATCTTGGTCCCTCCGCGTCCCGGAGTAACTCCGCACAAGACCTTCGTCCCGTAGTCTACCATCGTCCTAGTTCGTGCACTGCCCTCTCTGCCAGTTATGCCTTGCACAAGCACCGTCGTGTTTTCATCAATCAGTATGGCCAATTGAATGCCCCTCTCTTTGGCATGTCCTTTCTTCGCCCAGAACTACGACATGTCAAGCTCTATCCTTAACCCCTGCTTGCCATAGGTCTGGCAATAGAGCTCACACGCTAAACACTCGTTGCAGAGTCTCTTCGCGTCTTCCAAGCCTACCGCCAATACGGGTTTCCTGTTTCGAATTCTTAGCACACTCGTACCAAAGAGACTGTCGGCTTTGATGCATGCGTAGTTGCCACAGTCCTTGCATTTCTGATGATCTATAGCAATTTCTCCTGTTCTGAAGCGAAATCTGTAGTCGTCCGATTTCATTCACCATCACCTGCTGCTAGGTCCATGTTTTGTGTACTCTTCAACAAGCTTCTTCATTCGCTGGGCCACGTGGTCTACGTTGTAAACGTAGTCGCGCCCGTACACCTCGATTCGGGCGGGAAGGCCCGCCAATCCACGTTTGAGTATCTCTTTGGATTCCTCTTCCTTGTTCCCAGCTATGAGAATCACTACGGGGAAATCTGGTCTGTCGGAGAGTTCCTCTCTCAAGGCCCGGACAAGCGCATGTGCGTGATGCCACTGTTCTTGATTTGCTATCACCGGACCCATGAGGGCATAGCCATCGATGTTGCGTTGCGACAGAATTATCTTAACAACACGATAAACCTTGGAAGCAGTCGGGTTCCCGCTCGTATCAGCGTAATTTGCGATCTTGAGTCCAGAGCGTACAAGGGCATCGGCGCCGATCATTGCACCGCCACCACCAATCCCGTGGAAGCCAACATAGCCTTCGCCACGCTTGAACTCTGTAGCCATCTGAACGAAGTACGCTACTCCTCGGAAGTCATTCTCCTCTATCTTCCATGCAGTTTTCTCAAGGCTACTGGGAGGCCTACCTATTTCTCGGGGGTAGTCGATTCCGAGTTCTGCATGCTTCCAAGTTGCTGAGTCATCTAGGACGATGCGACAGTCCGCCGCATAGACAATACCGTTGGACGTTAGTGCAATCGGGTTTATCTCAACACTACGTGCATCGTACTTGCTGAAGATCTCGTAGACTCCATGAACTACCTTACCCAGGCGATCAGCCAGATCTGAGGGCACATCGAGGCTTCGAATCAACCTCGGGACTTCATCTGGTGTCAATCCCTCTAGAACGTTCACGGTAGTCTTACATATCGCTTCAGGGTGCTCAGCGGCAACTTGCTCAATGTCCACGCCCCCTCGAGTGCTGAACATGAGGACAGGCGCTTTCACCTTACATGAATCATCAACTATGACCCCCGAATAGAACTCCTTCTTAACCTGCAGCTTCTCTTCGACCAAGACCTTCTTGACCATGAATCCCTTGATATTGCTGCCCAAGATCCGTCCAGCAATTTTCCCGGCGTCATCGGGATTGTTCGCAAAACCAATTCCACCGGCCTTGAAGCGACCTGTCGTTGAAACCTGTGCTTTGACAGCTACGGGTTTCCCAAGTCTCTCTGCTATGTCTCTTGCTTGCTCCGGCGTGGAAGCAACTTCGCCTTTTGGGGTCTGAACGCCGATAGTCTTGAGCAAATCCTTTCCCTGGTGCTCAAGCAACCGGACCATAAGAATCGCCCCGAGGAGTACTCTACATTCTTATATCGTTTGCCTGCAGAATACGACTCGTTCTTACTGGTCATTTGAGCCTTGTTGAAACCTGTGCCTTCTTGGAACAAACTGAGGGAGGAAACCAGATGATGGGACCTTTGACAGGAATTCGAATCCTCGACTTGACGCGTGTCTTGGCCGGGCCTTTCGCTACCATGGTGTTGGCAGACCTAGGGGCCGAGGTGATAAAGGTCGAAAACTTAGCCCTAGGGGATGATTCCCGGGCGTACGGACCTTTCATAAGAGCGCAGAGCGCCTATTTCATGAGCCTTAACCGCGAGAAGAAAAGTATCGCATTAAACCTGAATCATGACAAGGGTAGGCAGATACTCCTTGAACTGGTGAAGATCTCGGACGTTCTGGTGGAGAATTTCAGAGGCCCCGCAACCATGGATAAGCTAAAGATTGGCTTCAATGTCTTGAAGGACATCAATCCCAAGCTCATCTATGCATCCTGTTCAGGGTTCGGATGCACTGGACCCTACACAAACAAACCGGCGTACGACATCACTATCCAAGCTATGGGAGGCATAATGAGTCTCACTGGCGAACCGGACGGTCAGCCTGTGCGCGTCGGGACTTCCATAGGCGACATAGTTGCAGGCCTGTTCACAGCCATCGGGATACTGTCGGCCCTCAATGTGAGAACCAGAAACGGTCGTGGCCAGAAGGTCGACGTCAGCATGCTCGACTGTCAAATAGCGATCTTGGAGAACGCCATAGCGCGCTATTTCGCGACAGGCGAAGTGCCCGGTCCGTTAGGAACACGGCATCCATCAATCACTCCTTTCGAACGATTCAGGAGCAAGGACGGTTTCATAGTCATAGCCGCAGGAAACCAGCCGTTGTGGGTTAAGCTCTGCAATGCCCTACGCAAATCCGAACTCCTCGAAGATCCGAGATTCAAAGACAACGACCTTAGGACTCAGAACCAGCCTCAGTTGAAGAAGATCATTGAACAGGCAACAACAGAGAAAACTACTCGTGAATGGATCAATGTCCTAGGAAATGAAGGAATTCCTTGCTCCCCCGTCAACACTATCGCTGATGTGGTGAAGGATCCTCAACTACAGGCCAGAAACATGCTTGTGGAGATACTTCACCCTGTAGCGGGGAAGACCGTAATGCCGAACCTACCAATCAAATTCTCCGATACCCCCGCGGGCGTAAGAGGACCCGCGCCGCTGCATGGCGAGCACACTGAGGAAGTATTATCCGAACTGCTCGGCCTCTCTCAACATGACATAGAGCAGTTGAAAGTTGAGAAGGTGATATGAACGGAAGGGGTATTGCGACCCTGGGCTCAGGCATCCCTGATCGCGTGTGAAAACGTTCCCCGGCGCCATTCTTCTGGAACTCGTCCATAGCTAAAGCCAATAGAAAATCTGATTGGGGTTGCAAGTCCTCACGACGATCTCCAGCTCAGCGACACAAACTGGAATAGCAAGCTATGTACCAATAGTCAAGCAATCCACCATGACTATTGGAGGAAATGAACCTAGGCCATACAGTGGTGCGGACACGAAAGCTTGTAATTCAGCTCTCTTGCTGGCTAAACGATTCGATCACTCAATCAGTCCTGAGCATCGAATGGGAGAAAGGCTGGACGGAACTAAGGCTGGTCTTTTCTCGCCTGCCTAGCACGCAGGACCTGCTCCGGCGGAGGAATGAAGATGTCAAGGCTCACACAATTCTCGTTTCCTACATTCGTGATTTCGTGCTCCTCATTGCT